>Ga0123341_1002200_pt1 | contig 15786 bp, 10 predicted proteins | sample Turbeapinknodule_FD_89959 | JGI IMG/M metagenome (GOLD analysis project Ga0123341, IMG submission 89959) | Root nodule microbial communities of legume samples collected from Mexico - Turtle bean Mexico pink nodule | ecosystem: Host-associated > Plants > Roots > Nodule | place: Mexico: Nepantla... | reverse complement strand
TCACTGGCGACTTCACGAGCCCCCCGACTTCCTCCCCTTCTGTCAACCTGGCGCCTTGTCAACACGCCTACACTGTAGCTTGGTGCCACGTCATCACTTCCGACTACCAGGGCGGTACAAAAAAGAAAGAGAAATCGGGGAAATTGAGAAATAGGAGAGAGAAACGCTGAAAGTGTATATAAAGAAAGGGAGTATTTAATGAAATGGGGTTTTGCACACGTGTAAGTCATACAGAGTGCCACTTGTCACTCCCAGAATGAGTTTCAGCTTGTTATTTTTAGTTAAAATTTGAATTTTTTCTTTTTGAATTTTTTTTAGAACTTACCCCGGAAGTGCCTTCTATTTGTATTATAGATAGATAATGATTAGGTGGATTATGTTACATTTAAAGTGAGTTTAGAGGTGGTGAGTGGTGCGGTGATGAGGAGTACGGTGGTGAGCGGTGCGGTGGCTCACCGCTTCCACCGATTAACACCTATAAATAATACCTAATGTAATGGAAGAAATATAATAAGCAATAATACACATACTCCCTTTCCTCTACTTCCTTTTTTGTTCACTATTATATTCTTTTCTCTGTTCGGAATTCTCAATTGGGTTTCCTTCCTTCAGCTTTATCTTGGGTTCAATTAGGAACCCTATATGACATTTTGTTCTATCAGTTTAGGGTATTTTACAATATACTTTAAATGTATTGATATTGATAACCTATTGTGATCTCATAGTGTTTGTTTCATATGGGACCTTGAAGTGGAGAAGCTGGTATTCTGTTTTGTATCGTGTAGGATCAAAATTTGGATGTTTGTCTTCTTTTCCAAGAGCTTAAATTTGATGGACAACATTCGTACTGGCTCCTTCATATTTGGCTATTCAGTTGCACTAGTTTACAACAATGAAGGGTATGACATGATGAACAGGGGCAATGTATGGGCATGGAATTTTGTAGCAATATATTTCTTAATATATTACATATTCTTCCAGGACTTTATATATTTCTTTCCTTTTTGTCAGAAGTTAGTATGTTACAATGTTTTGTCTGTAGACTTTTGTGTTTATATGCAAAGTTGCTCTAACAAATGGAAGCAGCTAGCCTTTTGTACTTTGAAGACTAAACATTTATCTTAAAACTAGGTGTTATCAAATGATTTGGATTGGAAGTGACATTAGTAAGAATACTATCTTCTAGATAAATAATCCTTTCTTATTGTCAATGAGAAAGTGTTTTAGATATTGGGGTTAAATATTTTATGTTGACACAGATCTTTGAGATAAAGATAGTTGAAGTTCTTGATGTTCACTTATCGAAAGTTGGGGTTACAGAGTTTGGAAGCTTCAGTGTGGAAGTAATAGACCAGTCTTTGACTATTTGAAGTTATTGAAGGTGAAAATAGTTTGTTTGCATCGTTATAATCTTTCAGTTACATACCACTATAATGTAATAAAATATTTCACTTGAACTAGATCTCATTCTTGTGATTTTTACTTAATTTATTTATTGGTTTGTTATATTCCCTGCAGACAGTATTTGATTTTTAGCTAATCCAAGGGTCTTCTTTCTTGTCCAGATTGTAGGTAGTCATCTTGTTCCCTAAATATTGCAAATATTGAGTTCTTTGGGGTTAAATGTTGCTTTGGATTTTATTCCTTTTAGTGTACTTGTTTATTTTGGTCTTAGAGGTCAAAGTCACTCTACACATAATGGCTTTTGTACATAGTTTGCTTTCTCCAACAAACCTACTTTGGTACTATATAGTCTCTTCACATTACTATATAGTCTCTTCACATTGGCATGAACCAAAAAGGTTTTTCACTTTCACATCCTTTTGTTTGCACAATTATAATTTGAGACCCTCTGTTTGACAAAATATTAAATTTTTTGTGCTACTTCAACATCACCCAAGCACGTTGGATCCAAACATAGTCGTTGCCTATGACTTAGAGAAGAAGAAAGGATTGATGGGATGTTAAAGGTTGACCATTGTATTTGTGATGGGAATATTGAATTGCTATTTCATTATGATATATGTTTTTCATGCTCTTTTCTATGATTAATTTGTCTTATCTTTTCAATTTGTAATCAAAGGTCGACCCAGTGCAAATTCTCAAAAGCTGACATGGTTGAACCTAAAGGTTTGTCATTTTTGTCTACCACTTTTCATTATTTATCAAAATATCAATATTAATTTTTAATTTATATTGACTTGTAGTGTAATAAGTAACCGACTTCTCCATGAAAAGTTATGAAAGTTTATTTCATTCCTTGATTTCGAACAACTTTCATTTTTTATGCGTTTCAATTTGATTGCACTACCAAAAGTTATGACTGTTAGGTTTGATGGCTATAACAAGAGAGGGTGAATTGTTTACAAAAGATTTCACAAATACTTTGCTTAGAATGAAACTTTAACAATCAACTCAGAAAAGCAATTCAGAAAGTCAATCAAATTTCCAAACAGAAACAAATAACAAAATTATAATCGGTTAAAATTACGATTCAACCGGTTGTTTATGACAGCGGAAAATATCAAACAGATATGGAAAGAAGATATAGAGAGAATTACACACAAGGTTTATACTGGTTCACTCTATCCAAGAGCTACATTCATTCCTCAGTCAAACCACTGAGTATTTCACTATGCAATCTGTTGAACAAGATGCTTTGATCTCTCCAAATCTTAGTGGAAAGCTTGAAGACCTTGTTGTTGTTGTTGTTGTGTGTGTGTGTGTCTAGTTGTTTGAAACTTGTTAATTCACTCCTTAAGTTGATCCAAGCTCAATTGAATCTTTAACATTTTGAAAAAATGGATTTTCTAAAAGGAAGTGAAATTTCAATAGGTTGAAATTTTGATTTAACAGGTTGTTTGACACAGTGGATTTTAAGCTTTGTCTTTGCCTTTGCTGTCAAACAAATTTCAATAGTTTGAAATTTCATTTTAACAGGTTGTTTGACACTTAGTAGATTTCAAATTGATTTGGAAAAGCTTGGTCTTTGCCTTTGCTGTCAAACAAATTTTAACAGGTTAAAATTTTGAACAACAGGTTATCTGACACTTAGTGATTTTGAATGTTGTCAAATAACATTTAATCGGTTATTTCGAAAAATCAACTGACTGTTTTGCTGAAAACCTTAATAGAATGTTGTTAGGTGGTTTTTCTGTTTTGAATGATTACAACTGCTTTTGGGCTTTTGCTGTAAACTGTTTTAACCATTTGATTGAAAGATAAAAAGGTGTTTTTTACTCTCCTATGTATGAACTAAGAAAAATAGATCAATCAAAAACAGTTTTGTAGTTTTGAAAGAGCTTTGGATCATCTCAAGCGTGGAATAGGATTGGGTCTTGTAATTCTGATATTTGATCTTGTGATTTACCCAGGTGTTTTCTATTCCCTTCCTTCTTAATAATTGTATTTCTGTACTGGTGTCGCCAAGATCAACATTCTTGGACGGGTGTGTGGTTGCAAAGAGGCTGAGTGGGCTTAATGGGATTCAAAGTCACCTCTTTGTGGTTGTGTAAGGTTGTAATCTATGATTGATTACATAGTCAATTCTTAGTGGTTTCTGAGGACTGGATGTAGCTCAGGTGTTTAGTGAACCACTATAAACATTCTTTGTGAATCTCTCTATCCTTACACTCTTTAAATTGCTTTAAATCTGTTTTGATAAAACTGCTGATAAAAACAACCAGTTATTTCATAAAAACAACAGGTTGAATTTCTGCATCAAGCTTAAAACAATTTTATATTTGATTGGACAGTTTCTCCATTGATTAATTCTTCATAGCCTTTCACTCTACCTTCAATACTTGCGAAAATCTTTCAAAAACAATTCAACCCCCTCTCCCCCCCTCTTGTTTTAGCCCTATAATTCTAACACAACCAATCACAAATTACACATACACTACACAAAGAGGTGACTTTGAATCCCACAAAGCCTACTCACCCTCTTTGCACATAACCAACACCTCAAGCCAGAATCACACTGACTTTACAGGATTTTACAATAGTTTTTCAGAGAGTAATATGAACAATTACAAGAACCTAAACAGGTATAGAAAACAACTGGAATCACAGTACACCAGAACCCTATTCATTAGTTCTTTGAATCACAACAAAGCTCAAAAGCAATCTTGCTAAAACTTGGTAAAAACCTTTTCACAAACAGTTGATAATCACTCAAAACAATCTCAAATCAGAGTATCAAACTTTTCTTTTTTATCAAATCTCTATCACTCTTTTTACGTTTGAAAGAAGACTAATTTTATATTACATGAGAAGTTACCGTTGAAGACAGATTTGAACAACCAAATCAGTTAAAACTGGTTTTCAAAAAATTGTTTTGAAAACACACATTTAATCGGTTAAAACTACGATTTAACCGGTTGAATGGTTTTGACAGTTATATAACTGATTCAAAAAACAATTTCAAAACACCTTTGCCTGCTAAGTGACAAACAACCGATTATCTTGAAACTTTAATCGGTTCTTTTTCCCTTTTGCATGGAAAAACACTTAAATCTTTAAAACTGATTGGAATAAGCTTTGTTTGAGAATCAAGACTGATCTTACAAAGATTCTAAACCCCAAACCAAAACCTAAACCTAAAACGCAACACAACTTCAGGCTTCAAAGAGGATTTGATACATTAAAGCTTCCCATCTTCAACAATCTACCCCTATTTGATGGAGACAAATCCTTGGGATGCTTTTAGGAATGTTCTTTGTTTTGAATCCTGCATTCACTGGACAAACATAGAATAGTCTAGTCCAAAACAATTATCCACAGTATATTAGATATCATATAAGCAGAACTACATAGAACAATCGGTTATATCACAGAAATAACCGGTTAAAAAACTGAAAACCAGAAAACACATCAGCTTTAAAACTTCCAAAAATAAAGCAACACAGTCAATAAGGACAATGTTCTAAAGCAGTAAACACAATTAAACACAATTTAAGAATCATTACAACTTCCCAACAATACTTCTCCCCCTATTTGTTTCATCAAATGGACAAAAGGTAGGATTAAAACCAACATAAGAGAAAAAAAAATATGTTAAGCTAAAAAGAAGGACTATCCTCCATTTGGAATTGCAGTTCCAGAATCTGCCTCTGAACTTCTTCAATCTGTTCATCCAGAGTAGAGAACCGTGTATCCATGTTGGTAAACCTTGATTCGCACATCTCATAGAGGTTCCTTTGATTGTCAGCAAAGGTATCCATTTTATTGATCATTTGCATTTCACAGGATGACATGTTTGGCATCATTTCTTCCACATTGATGTTATGATGCATACCTTGTTGAGTTTCAGCAACAAGTTCATCTTGCATTGCTACCTCTTCAGTTTCATCTCCTTCATGAGTTCCACTTGGACCAGCTAGATCGCCATCCTTGCTTACCCATCTTGCACCAATTTTAGTAAATCCCATCTTGCTTAGGGATCCACATTTGATTTCACTGGAGGGCTTGATTACTTCTGCTATCTCTCCTTCTATGTCCACTTCAAAATAGAGAAGAAGCTTAGAAATCATAATGGCATAAGGATAATGAAAGTCACATAAGCTTATAGGTTTTTGCATGTGCTCTTTGATAGTGTGAATCCAGTTTATCTTCACTTTATTCATGATGCAATAGAGAAGATCTTCTTCAGATAGAGTTGAATGGTTGTTCCCCCTAGGTGTGAGAATCCATGAAACTATGAAGGCCACAAGCCTTTCATCAAGCTTCAACCCTCAAACAGAAAAATTCCTCACTTTAGAGTGGGGATTCTCGAGACAACCTTTGTAAAACTGGATTTTGTTGAAATCTTCCACTACTCTAAGGTTTCCCCCATTGATTCTTAGTCCATAAGACTTCAGTCCGGTCACAACAGACCACACCTCACTTTTGATGATCATATATACACCAATGACATGAGAAACAAGTGAGTCACCATCAAAACTAAGGTTAGTGTAAAATACCTTTACAAGATCAAGATAAATATTCCTTTTAAGTTCTAGGAATCTCTTCAACTTTTGTTCTTTGAGAATACTCCTCACAGAATCCAACTTTTGTTGTTTCATCCATGTGAAGGAAACAACTTTTGGGGTATTCTCATTCTTTCTAGTATTCTCAAGTAGATACTTGTTGATGAGATTGGTATCTCCTGCAAACCATCCTTCAAGATTTCCAGAGCTTTTGACACCCTTGGATTTCATCCTTTTCGCAGATGGAGGAGTTTCAACCATTGCTTAAGTCAGAAACAATTTCTGCAAAGAAAGCTTTTAGAGATAGATAGAAATAACAGTTCTATATCAACCGGTTATTTGTGAGTGAAAGCAGTAGCTACAAGCTTTGGGTTCTATAATAGAGAAAACCTGGTCAAGGCTGGTTGCATTCAACATAAAAACAAATCAAATTTGAACCATAAAGCTGACATAGTCAGTCAAATCAGAAAGGTACAGATTCGCATGTGATATTTGACCAAGCATTTAAGACATATTTGATTTTCAAGATAGGTAGAGATCTGGTCTATTTAAAGCAAAAGTACCAGAGTTAACCTGTATTCAACCATCCAATAAATGCGCTTTTGACCATACACGTCACTAGGTCTAACAGAATCACAAACCAGAAATAAAAAAATAAAAGAAACAGATTTGTCCAGAGCTTACCAGATACAAAATAATCGGTTGTTTCGAGGAAACAATCGGTTAAATTTCTGTTATGAAGAAAAACAACTCGTTTTAAACGAAAAGCACATGTTGCATGTAATTATTATGTTTTCACATAATTGCAAGCTATAAAACATATGAAGAGTAGATGGAACACATAGAAAATACACTTAGAAATAAGGAGAAGCATATTGAATTGAATTTTGTACACCAATAGTTCTCAACAAGGAATGAGAAATAAATTCTTAGATCACTGAATTTATAATTACAAAAGTTCATGAAATCAACAAGACTTTGATATGTTGACATGTACAGAACATCCAGTCCTTGCTGAACCTTTCAAAAGAAATCAGAAATTTGCAAAATAGAACTTTGTCAAATCTCAAGATTTGATCCCTTGAAGAACTTGGGACCTTCAGTGTTAGATTTATCTTTTGTATTGGATGTATATCTTAGAATCCACTTATAGATGCCTTTAGGTACAAGAGATTTACGAAACTTGCAATACCTAACAGAATGGCCTTTCTTCATACAATAGAAGCATGTAACAACTGGTTGAAACGACACTTTAACTGATTGTTTTTCTGGAAAATTTGAGAAAGGTTTTGCAATCTTTTTTTCTTTGCTTTGAGGATAAAATCCCAAACTTGTTTTTCCAAATACACATTTCTGTGAGGCTAAAACATTTTCAAAGTTGGACTTTCCAGTTGTAAGCTTGTCCAAGGTTTTCAAAAGATAGCAAATCTTCTTTTCAAGAAGTTCACAATTTTTACAACTTATTTTCGCACAACTACAAGAAGAATTCTTGTAGATTAAATCTAGATTTTCGAAATCTTCATTTGTTTTGCACAGCTCTTCTTCTATATCCTTAACTTTCTTTTCTAACCAGTTATTTAATCCTTTCAACCGGTTGAGAGAAAGGACCAATCGGTTGGCTTCATCATGAGTTTCATAAAAAGCATTAAGCAATTGATCATAGGTGGTACCTTTACTTCTTGAAGTAGAATCCACACTACTTGTTACTGATGCTAGAAGGCAAAGATTAACTTCCTCATCATCTGAAGAACTTGACGATGAGACATCATTGTCATCCCATGCTATATAGGCTTTCTTAGCTTTTCCCTTTTTCTCCCTTTTGAAGTCTCCCTTTTCTTTGACTTCATTGTTTGGACATTAAGACTTAATATGTCCCTGTTCACCACAACCATAACAGGTATACTTATTAGAATTGAATTCACCAGATTTCTTTGAATCATACCTTTTAGAAGCTTGTTTCTTTCTTAAGAATTTGTTGAATATTCTTGATAACAAACTTATATTTTCTTCTTCACTTTCATTGGAAACATGTTGTTGTTTGCTAGCTTTAAGTGTTATGCTCTTGTTACGCTTGTCTTCACTCTCTTAAACCACAAGCCTTTGAATCTCAATTTCATGCTCTCTTAGTTTGCCAAAAAGAGATGCCACATTCATTGAGGTGACATCCTTTGATTCTGAAATGGCAGTAACCTTTGGTTGCCTTGTTCTATCAAGACACTTTAGTACCTTGATGTTAAGTTCAACTTCATCAAGTTTCTTACCAAGACTCATAAGATGATTCACAATGTGAGAGAACCTCTTTTGCACATCACATATTGATTCCCCTTTTGCATTCTGAAGAGTTCATACTCTTGGATCAGAGCATGCTTCCTAACTCTCTTCACATCATTTGTGCCTTCATGTATGACCTCCAAGATGTCCCACATTTCTTTGGCCGAGCTACATTGTGAAACCCTAAAAAACTCATCACAACTCGGAGCAGATGTTATAATATTTTTGGCTATCCAATCAAATTTAACTTTTTTGCTTTATGCCTCAGTCCACTTGGATGAAGGTTTATCAACTAAAAAAATCATATTTCTTAACTTGAGGTACCAAAGGACAATTTTCAATTGACTCCCAAATGCCTTTATCAGTTGAGTGTATAAAAATTTTCATTCTCACTTTCCAAAATTGATAATTGACTCCACAAAACAAAGGTGGCCTGTTTATTGAGGCACCTTCCCCAAATGGCATTTTATCAACCATCAAAAGATTTTTAAAAACAGAAATCAAAACTTGAGTAAATTTCAAGAACCTTTCTCTTGATTGGGGGGAGGGGGGTCAATTGTTTACAAAAGATTTTCACAAATACTTTGCTTAGAATGAAACTTTAACAATCAACTCAAAAAAGCAATTCAGAAAGCCAATCAAATTTCCAAACAGAAACAGATAACAGAATTATAATCGGTTAAAATTACGATTCAACCAGTTGTTTATGACAGCAGAAAATATCAAACAGATATGGAAAGAAGAGATAGAGAGAATTACACATAAGGTTTATACTGGTTCACTCTATCCAAGAGCTACATTCAGTCCTCAGTCAAACCACTGAGTATTTCACTATGCAACCGATCACAGATTACAGATACACCACACAAAGAGGTGACTTTGAATCCCACAAAGCCTACTCACCCTCTTTGCGCACAACCAACACCTACTCACCTTTTCACAAACAGTTGGTAATCTCTCAAAACAATCTCAAATCAGAGTATCAAACATTTCTGTTTTATCAAATCTCTATCATTCTTTTAACGTTTGAAAAAAGACTAATTTTATATTACATGAGAAGTTACCGTTGAAGACAAATTTGAACAACCAAATTAGTTAAAACTGGTTTTCAAAAAACTGTTATGAAAACACACATTTAATCGGTTAAAACTGCGATTTAACCAGTTGAATGGTTTTGACAGTTATATAGCTGATTCAAAAAACAGTTTCGAAACACCTTTGCCAGCTAAGTGACAAACAACCGATTATCTTGAAACTTTAATCGATGGAAAAACACTTAAATCTTTAAAAATGATTGCAATAAGCTTTATTTGAGAATTAAGACTGATCTTACAAAGATTCTAAACCCCAAACCAAAACCTAAACCTAAAACACAACACAACTTCAGGCTTCAAAGAGGATTTGATACATCAAAGCTTCCCATCTTCAACAAGTTGTACTTCAAAATTATTGTAGTTTGATGAGTTTGTTTTGTATTAGCAATGAGTATTATCTGAATTGCATTACTTTTACAGTCTTACATTCATTATTTATACCTTAATCCCCCTTGTATTTTTTAAATGCAAATAGAATGAGTAAATATGAGTTATTAAGACCTTTATATCTCGATGAATTCTTTTTGTACAGTAAAATATAAAGTAAAAGAAATAGGAGTCCAAATTGTAGTGCAGATGGTTAATGATTTATTGTTATAAACTTACATGTCATCTACATCTTCATGATCTTACTGGCGTTATTGTATTCTAATTTTCGAAGAAGGATGAGTAAATACAATAAATTGGAAGTACTTGAGAAAGTTGAAAAGGACTTAGCAACTGTGACATATCAGTATGTGTCACGATAGTGGAATAATAAGTAGTACTGTTTCGCTAATTCGGGTTTTAAGGCTTTATGGAATGAGTAGTTTATGCCAAGAAATAGTTTCTAAGAGTAAGTTATAGGTGTTTGGAATGAATGTGTAAGTTATAGGTCTTTTGGAATGACGTGTTTTTTCTTTTTCTGTCTTGAATATTTAGGAACTCTTAATGTCTACCCTCTGTTCTAATTTGGTAATACTAGTGCAGAACATTAAAATGATCTATTGAGAGATATGGTCATCAAATATGGAATCATTAAAAGGATCTTACAATCTTGTATGTTTTTCTCCTTGTTATGTGAGATTGTTCACTTCCTTGAAACTCTTCTCCCGGCTTTTGTACCACCTTAACCAACACTTGGGAAAAACAATACCAATGTTCCTTCTATCTGTGCTCCCAGCTTTTGTACCACCTTAACCAACACCTGGAAAAACCAGTACCAATGTTCCTTCTATTTGCTTCCATTTTCTGTTACTTCTACCAATGAAACACACCAAGGTTGAATAGCTCTAAAGGACCTGAATCATTTACACTTTGCTCTAGCACACCCTTGCCTATGAAGAGAAAATCTTCAAAAAACAACCCTCTCCAACACCTACTTCTCTGACCTTCCCCTACATGATCACATCTGACAGATATACTGACTTGTTTCTTCCTTCCTTGACCAAAAAATGAGTACTAAGATTCATATACTCATTCATACCAATCTCCCAACAACAACTCAAACCCTTGTCATAGATTTTGCTCCAACCAAAGAGTGGACCTCATAAAAAACCACTTTAATAGTCTAACTCCCACTCCTCAACAAATATGAGGAGAACTTGGTCTGCATACTGCGGAACCTATTAGGATGTGTAGCAATTTAAGCTCAAGTTAAACCAAAAAAGCATCAGAGAAAAACCTTGCCTTTCAACAAGGAACCAATCTCAAAAAGACATTTTTAGCCTTACATAAGCCTACTGCCAGTTCTTAAAAAACCGTAGGCTTATTGCTCTTGATTCTGCTTAGATTACTCTAAATCATAACATCATTCCAATCTCAAAAAGACACGTTTAGCCTTACATAAGCCTGCTGCCAATTCTTAAAAAATTGTAGGCTTATTGCTCATGATTCTGCTTAGATTACTCTAAATCAGAACATCATTCCAATCTCAAAAAGACACTTTTAGCCTTACATAGGACTGCTGCCAGTTCTTAAAAAACCGTAGGCTTATTGCTCCTAATTCTGCTTAGATTACTTTAAATTAGAACATCATTCCAATACAAAGCAAGAAAATTATACCACCTAGATACCACCTTATATAAGGCTTATTTTGCATGCCTTCACGTGGTTCTGCTATACCTCCTAAATGGTTTAGGTAGCACCACATCAACCTTTGACCACACATTTTCCACCCTCAGCCACTCCAGTTTGTTTCAACTCATATTATAGGGATTTATTTAATATTATTGTTTTGTCCTTCGTAGGAGTAGATTCATATTAATAACTAATATAAATTATTAATGTTAATCTACCTGTGTGTAGTTGAGAAAGGAAGATATTGAAGTTGGATTGTAGTTGAGAAAAGAAGATATTGAAGTTGGACTGTAGTTGAGAAAAGAAGATATTGAAGCTGGACTGTAGTTGAGAAAAAAAAGATATTGAAGCTGGACTTTTGGTGAAGATGAAACTTGGGCCCATAAAATCATGTGGGTATGTTTATATCACAATTTATTTATATTATATTACAATTTATTTATGTTGATAGTAGTGATTAGGCTAAGAGTTAGGTATTGCAAGTTAGATTACAAATTAATTTTTTTATGAACTAAGTTTATTTTGTAGAGAAGTTCATTTCATTTTCTTTTATATTTTTTCTATATATACAGAAGTGTTCCCGAGAGAATGTCATCCTTCTTTGGGGTCTGAAGTCACAAGTTTCATATTTGATGTTTGTAGTTGTGTGATCAACTTCACCAGCTAATAGCAAACAAGGCTGGATAAGCATGTGAGTATGTTTATATCACAATTTATTTATATTATATTACAATTTATTTATGTTGATAGTAGTGAATATGGTAAGAGTTAGGTACGGCAGGTTAGATTACAAATTAATTTTTTTATGACTAAGTTTATTTTGTAGAGAAGTTCATTTCATTTTGTTTTATTTTTTTCCTATACATACAGAAGTGTTCCTAAGAGAATGTCATCCTTCTTTGGGGTCTGAAGTCACAAGTTTCATGTTTGATGTTTGTAGTTGTGTGATCAACTTCACCAGTTAATAGCAAACAAGGTTGTAACACTGGATATACGTTAATGAAGGCAATGATGTTAAAGAAAATGATCCCTTTCAGCCAAATCGTTTTAGCGTTTTGATTTAAATATTCTTATGATATGTTAGAGTAGAACTTATATTCTTATGATATGTTAGAGAAGAAATGAAAATATTAGTCTCAATTAATTATCTTTAATTACCTTTAATATGGGTCTAACATTTTTTAACACAATTGATTGTTACATTACTTGTTAGTTCAACTTAAATACAAATGTGAAATAATTTATAATACTCTTTTTTAATACATTAAAGGGCTAAAAGCATCTTTGTGGCAATTTCAATCTTTAGTTATTGTTGCTTCAGAACATGGAATGGTTTCATGTAAATCGTAGTTGGATGTACGATAGATGTTATATTGGCAGAGGGGGTTTAAAAGAAAGTTTTGTGAATAGGGTTGAAGAGTTTGTCATTAAAGCTTGTCAACAACAGTCTTATTTGAATGAAAGGAAGCTTAGATGTCCATGCAATAAATGTGAATGTATAAAGATTTTTTCCAGTTGAAATGGTCAAGCTTCACCTCTATAAAAACGGTTTCATGTATGATTATTATGTTTGGATTCATCATGGTGAACAAGTGCCACATGTTAATGAAAATCTCGATGACTTTCGTGTTTCAAGTAGTGATGTACATGTGGATGAAGGTAAACAATTTGTAGCAATGCAAGACATGGTGTATGATGCTCTTGGGCAACATCAGAGATTTGTACCATCTAATTTTAATAACAGAGAGGAACCTCCCAATGAAGAAGCTCAGAGATTTTATGGTCTGTTGTTAGAGGCTAATGAGCCATTGTTTGAAGGGGTTGTAGATTCTAAATTATCAATGTGTATGAAATTCTTAGCTTGCAAGTTTAATTGGAATGTTCCTAACCAATGCTTAGATTTTATCACAACAATGTTGTCAGATGCTACACCAATAAAAGAGCGTTTTCCAAAAAGTTTGTATGATGCTAAGAGGTTAGTGTCAATGTTGGGGTTGAAGGCTAAGAGGATAGATTGTTGTGTAAAAGGTTGTATGCGCTTTTATGACAATGAATATGGAAAAATGATGGACGACTAATACAATGTAAATTTTGTCATCATGCACGATATCACAACCCAAAAGTTGGAACGAGTAAAAGAAAAGCAATTCCTCTTAAAAGAATGTTCTATTTTCCTATAATTCCAAGATTACAAAGATTATTTGCATCCATGCAAACTGCAGGACAAATGACATGGCACTATTCCCTCAGATGGTGAAGCTTGGAAACATTTTGATCAATTACATCCTGAACTTACCGCTGAGCCACGTAATATACTACTTGGTTTATGCTCTGATGGATTTAATCCATATATTCAAGCACCAGCAAAACCTTACTCTTGTTGGCCAGTAATTGTCACCCCATATAATCTTCCTCCTGAAATGTGTATGTCTAAACCTGTACCGACCCGTCCCCGGGCGTTGACCAAAGTCAAAGTCAAACGTATGCTGGGACCCACCAAGGGGCCCCAAGGGAGGAAGTCAATAGGTTGACCACTTTGGGCGTCGCCAGGTGCGGGCGTCACCAGGTGTGGGCGCCGCCATGTTGAGGCGACGCCAGGTTGAGGCATCATTGATGTCACCCCTCGATACCCACGGGTAGGGAAGACCGTGGAGGGGGCGGCACAGTAAGAGGTCGCGATACGGGCGAGGAGGCCTTGGGCCCCGGTACCTCATAACAGTAATAGAGAGAAGAGAAAGGTGGCTTCAAGGCCATAATCCCAGTACCAGTAGCGGGTAACCTGACTCGTGAAGTACCCACGCCACCTCTGGAGAATCCCTGGGACAGATACGACCCAAGAGAGGGCCACGCCCAGGGGTGAACCATGTGCATGGTACGAGAGGAAGGCAGATACACTCCCATGGCGAGTGACTAGAAGCTGGGGCGAATGAGTTGGCACCCAGGTAGTCACCCCTCGCGCCAGATGCACTTCGAGGAAGGAAGACTTACACGCTGGAATTTCCCTAAGTTGGGTTACAGCGTTGTAAGGCCTTCCATGTGGAGTTGCGGTTAAGTCAGAAGGACACGTGGCAGTAAGCACTGAAACCCAAGGTATATAAGCTTTTTTGAAAGCTTAGTAAGGTACGTTTTCACAGAGTTTACACACTTTTCTGATCATTTTGCTTGTTTACTCTTTGTATGCACGAGTGGTTGGAGAGAGGAGAGTGTTAGTTACGATTCAGTTACACACCTGCAGAGCATTCAGTTACGGTGCTCCGAGACAAAGGTGTTTGGTGTTTCTTGCTTGCTGACTTGATCGTCGGAGTGCAAACGGCCGCGAGGGTGCCCTTTGCTCACTCCTTTTCAGGCACTCATGGCGGAGTAGGGTGAAGATCTGAGTTGGAGACGAAGGAATCCTTGTTCGCGAGTCAAGTTCAACGCACGAAGATCTTTTCAGTCAACCGGCAGGAACATTTGGTGCCCACCGTGGGGCAGATCTAAAACACCATGTGCCACCGCAAGTGTTCAGAGGTTCAGTACCAGCTTTCGAGAGAGTTCTTCAAGAATCATCCAAGATCCACCGTTCATCGTCAAGATTACGCAGTTTCACCGATCGTTTTTGGTTCAGTTCAAGTTTCAGTCGTTCGTTGGCAAAGTTCAGATCAGTTCACCGTTCCTCGTGGAAATTCGCTCAGTTTCCACCGTTTGTTCGTAGTTTCTTTGAAGTTTGCTGAAGAACCACCTCTGTTCGTGGTTAGTTCGTGGTTTTCTCTGTTTTTCCCGTTTTTCTTCGATCTTGATCAGTTTCTGTACCGTCCCGTCCCCGGGCGTTGACCAAAGTCCAAGTCAAAGTCAAAAGTCAACGTATGATGGGCCCCCTCAAGGGACCCAAGGGAGAAAGTCAACGAATTGACCACTTGAGGCGTTGCCAAGGTAGGGCGTCGCCAGGATAAGGCGTCGCCAGGTGTAAGCGTCGTCAGGATGAGGCGTCGCCAGGTGTAGGCGTTGCCAAGATGAGGCGTCTCCAGGTTAGGGCGATGCCAAGATAAGGCGTCGCCAAGTTAAGGCATCGACGGTGTCGCCCCCCGATACCCATGGGTAGGAAAGACCGTGGAGGGGGCGACACCGCGAGAGGCCTCATTGCCTCATGACAGCAATAAGAGAAGAGAAAGGTGGCTTCAAGGCCATAGTTCTAGTACTAGTAGGGGGTAACCTGACTCACGAAGTACCCACGCCACCGCTGGGAGACCCTGGGACAGATACGACCCATGAGAGGGCCACGCCTAGGGGAGAACTGTTGAACCAAGTGGTGTTCATGTTTTGAAGAATCCAAATCCTTTGAAGGATGTTGAAGCCTCTGCTATGCTTGATGTTGCTGTGCTGGTTTAAGCTTTGTTCTGGGGTAGTTTATATGTTGT
>Ga0123341_1002199_pt1 | contig 15787 bp, 9 predicted proteins | sample Turbeapinknodule_FD_89959 | JGI IMG/M metagenome (GOLD analysis project Ga0123341, IMG submission 89959) | Root nodule microbial communities of legume samples collected from Mexico - Turtle bean Mexico pink nodule | ecosystem: Host-associated > Plants > Roots > Nodule | place: Mexico: Nepantla... | reverse complement strand
ATAATATACATATAGTTGAACATGCATATATTATCAATAATAAAATATTTACTATTTTAATTTAAATATCAGTGTACCTTATTTATTGTTCTAGAAATATTAAAATGACAAAGTTTCACCGAGAAAAGTGTAATATTATTAGTATATTTCTACCATAATTTATTGTCTGTTAATTTCGCAATCATTGTCCAGAAGTTTTGACAGAGAAACAGAAATATATAATTTATTGATACTTAAATTATATTAAAAAACATTTATGCATGTTAAAATTAGGGTGTCTAAACGACTGATTCAATGTGGCTGATGAGTTAAAGGCGTAAAATGTGTCCGTCGGATCGAATACCGGACCAACCTTTCGGTTTTTTGAAAAAAAATAAAAAGGCTAAATTGAAAAAAATATTTAAACCACACTAACAAATATAATTTTACTTTTTAATTATTTATAACATATTATTTTAATAAAATAATATTATATTTATTTTTGTACCTTTTGGTCATACTAATAGTATTTGATAAAAGTTTTGTTGACACATCAACAATAAAAAAAAAACATATATTTAATACTATTAATAATAATATAATAATATTTTTAAATTAAAAATTAAAAAAAATTATTATAGTGTAAAGTGTTGTGTTTTTATTAAGAGTATTAATAAAAAGAAATATAATGCGTAATTCTCTGTAGATCTAGGACCAACTTTTGGGTGGCACGTTACGTGTCAGCCATTTAATGTTGAGATTTGGTGCGTGGTCCGATAACAACCCGATAGCGGATGATACGAAAGTAGAGAAGTAGTTCGATAGAGTTGTTTAAACTGACTAGACTACGTAACTTTCTACATAATATGTAAATTTATTTTATTGTATAAATAATTCTGTAACTTTCACAAATACGTATACCAAGTGACCAATACATATTACTAATACCAGCGATAGCGAAAACATAGCGTAGTGGTTTTGTGTGTGTATTTGATATTTTTATTCAATTTTCAGAAATTTGGATTAATCAAAATTAAAAAACAAATAATAACATGTAAAAGATGAATTGATTGAACATTTTTTTTTTTCGAGTTAAGTCCCTCTTCTTTTTCAAGTTTTTTCTCTTATTCTATTAGTAGTTTTGGGATCAGAGAGTGTGATGATGTTCACCTTAAAATTATGATTGATTTGATGGTAGATACAAAATAATATAATTACTTGAAATGAAATGAAAAAAAGTGATTGAAAAAAAATTTATTTTATTTAATATTGAGATTTGGTGCGTGGTCCGATAACAACCCGATAGCGGATGACACGATAGACTCAACAAACACTCATTATGATAGATTTTAATGACTGTGATATCATATTACGAAGTGAACTTTAAGCTAATTCAACTCCATAAAACCGACTCATGGAGCAAGGTTTGCACCCACTTATATACAATAAAATATTTTCATCCCTAGTTGACTGGGTTCTCCAAACTAATATTTTTCTATGAAAAATTGAATAATATACTCGTAAACTAAAATATCTTAATTGTAAAAGAACCAAATCTTTTATTAAAATTTTATAAGGGTCAAAATGCATATTTGCAAAATTATAAGAAAATTGAATTTAAGCCAACTTTTAAAAAGTAAGGGGATTAAGGCTTTTATTTCCTTAACATTTATAGTTACTACCTGCACCACCATAATTTAAAAATGGATATTCTTCTTTTCATACTATATTGTAATGGTGACTTCGAATTATCCATTTCAGAATTTTTTTGTATCAACAGGGTGCAGCGGAGGAAGATATTTTAGTCTTTTTGTTGTTAATTTGAAGATGTAGATAGTAATCATGGCGGTGTAAGAAAAAAAGCCCAATAGTATTCTTCTTATTCAGGCCCAATGTTAAACCAAGTTCATGGATGGGGCCTAATATTCCAGCTCATAACAGGGATTGCGTATTTCAAACCAATAGCAGGCCCCATATAATTGCCAAGAAGAAGGTCGGAGTCGAAGACAGGAGAGCAAGAATGGGCTCGGTGGCAGTGACGGTGGCGTCAATGTTGTTCTCAGGCGTCTGCCGGAGTCTTGCGACGCCAGCAGTGGCGCGCTCCTTTCGCATGTCTCGAGCAGCACTTAGAAATCACCAGAACAAGAACGCACCGAGTTGGTGCTGTCGGAGTTCATACAACAGTTACACTGCAATCGCCGCTGAATCTGAATTCTCAAAAACCGACGCCGAAAACTTAACCGCAACTTCCTCTTCTAATAGGTACCTTAACATTCTTGAGAGTTCGCGTTGAGTCTTCAATAGTTACTTCCTTTCCACTACCTTCGCATTTTGCATGATACTGAACTTGCTTCTGTTTAAGTTTGCCGAAGTACGATCGATTGCTTCCATGTCCATTGCACAAAACTCCACCGAGAGTTGAACACTTAGTTGTATCAGAAGGAGGACCTGTTTTAGAACATATTTGCAAGGCTCTGGAACTTCCTCCTTTGTAAGCGTGTTTTCCATGTCTCTGCATATCGTAAGATTCATTATTTTCTCATATTTTCTTCACGCGAGTAATATTAAATGCTATGTTTCATTTTGTGAAGGTACGTTACTGATCTGATTCAATTTGGAGCTGTATACTACGCTCTTGTTTGTCCACAGCCTCCTCCGAGTGCTACTGAAGAACAAATTAGGGTATTCAAAGAAGTAACGGAACCTTCGGTATTGCGCCAAAGAGCTTCTATCAAAGGCAAAACTGTGCGAGAGGCACAAAAAACTTTCCGTGTAACTCACGCGGATCAATTTGTCGAGCCTGGAACGTATTTGCGAGTCCACGTGCACCCCAAACGCTTTCCTAGGTACACCTAGAGTTTAGTGGAATGAAATTGCTTTTTAGATTATTTTGGAAAGATGTTGTCCGACATTTTAAAGCCTTTTTTAGGTGTTATGAGATTGATTGGAGATCAAGGATCATATCTGTGGCGGAATCCTATGTAGTTTTGGATAAACCTGCTGGTACATCAGTATGTAATCAATTCCACAGTACAAACTCAGTTCATTAATTCTCGTATATGTGCATGGTACAATCGTTTCTGTAATTTTTTTAATGCTAGATAGCGCAGAGTCCTCTAGTGATGAAAAATTGATATTTAGATCATTTTAATTGGTTATCGACTGGATTTTTGTATTCATTGTCTCTGTCAGTCCTCAGCTTTCACTGTTTGCTCTAGCTTTTTGGTTTTACTGATGTCTCAGATTCAGCATACTACAATCGTAATTGGATTGCGTCTAACATTAAGTTTGGCCAGACTAGTTGAATGTAGGACCCAGATGGTATTAGAATTTAGGATGCTGAAATTTGAAAAATAGGTTTCAAAATGTGATTTAAGGTTTGAGGGATGGTTAGTAGAAAAGAACAGGGGTAAAAATATGCGGCTTAACAGTCTTAGATCCGCTTCTGCAAGTAATTTATGCCCTAATTGTGCCAATGATGTACAAATTGTCCCCGGGGGGTTGAACTAACTATTTGCAAGAGCCATCAAATGTGTTTTCCTTTCTAATAAGGATATCAATGTTATTCTCTAAAAATCAAAGTACTGCATTCTTGTGAGTGTTAACTTTTTTCAAGAGACTCCTTTCTTCCCTTCTTCCTTACAAGATGTTAGTTTTGTCGAACAAGTCTTACATGTCCTATTAGTTGAACCATTGTCATTCTGTGACACTCAAAATCAAACCACTCTTCAAAGTTACTCTCCTCCACCTCGTACATCAAAATCATCATCAACCTTTTTGATCACTTACCATCCTAGAATACAAGAGACGGGTTCGATGTTACAGGGTGAGTACTCTTATTCAAGTCCTTCACCACCATCTACAAATATCATGACTCCCAATAATGAAGATCTAAGATGACTCATTATTCTTTGAAAAGGACTTGGTCTACTCAAAATCATCATCCTATTTACAATTTTCTAAGCTACCATTAGTTGTCTCCTTCATTTTTCTCATTTGTCTCATGTGTACTTTAGTACTATTCCTAAAAATGTATTTGAAACACTTAATCATCTTGGATAGTGACAAGCCATAATTGTTAAAATAGGCTCTTCACCAAAACCACACATGGGAGCTAGTTTCTCTTCCACTTGGAAAAAACTCCGTAGGATGCAAGTGAGTTTACACTATTAAAGTAAGATTAATGGTCAAAGGATATACACAAATATATATGGTCTCAATTAGGTGATACAGTTTATCCTATTGCCAAAATTGCCTTCGTCATACTTTTCTTGTCATGGCTGTTGTTTGCCATTGGGTCTTTTATTAGTTGCATATCATGAATGTCTTTCTTCATGGTGTTCTAACGAAGGAAATCTACATGGAACAACTTAAGTTTGTTGCTTAGGAAAAGTGTGGGTTAGTTTGTAAATTACGTCATTCTCTATGTGATGCTTGGTTTGACAAATTTAGCCACATTGTAAAAATTTTGGGTTGAAATGTAGTGAAGTAGATAATTCGAACTTTCTATTATCATATCTTTCTCAAAAGATGCATGTACTTAGTGTATGTTGATGATATATTCATTACAGAGGAAAAACATTTATATTCATTACAGAGGAAAAAGATGCATGTACTTAGTGTATTTTGATGCCACTAAAATTTCTCCGTTAAAGAAACATTTATGCATTCACTTCCACACCAAAGATCTTGAATGTCATAAATATTTTTTGGATATTGAAGTAGCTCAATGAAAGGAAGGTATTGTAATTTATCAAAGGAGATATGTCTTAGATATCTAAAGAAACATGTATAATTGATTGTAGACATGTGGATAGTTCTATAGATCCAAATAAAAAATTAATGGCATAGCAGAGTGAACCTTTCTCAAACCCAAAATGATATAGAAGATTTGTTGTGAAACTTATTTATCTCACTACTACAAGGTCTAACTTGTCCTTTGCAATTGAAGTGGTTAGTTAGTTTATGCAGACTTCTTGTCTTGATCAGTGGTATGTTGTCGTTTGCCTCCTCAAATATCTCAAAAAGGCTTCAAAATAAGGTTCCCTATATGAAGATAAGGGAAATACTCAAATGTCTTGGTGGTATTACGATGATGATTGGGCAAGATTTCTTATAGACATGTGTTCTGCCATTGGATAATGTGTTTGCATTGGAGACAATCTTATCTCTTGAATTAGTAAGAAACAAAATGTAGTTGCTCAATCTAGTGTGGAAGCTAGGTATAGGACAATGACGTCACTTGTGAACCTATGTGGATGAAGAAATACCTAGAAATGAAATTTTGTGAAATTTAGCATATGAGAATGTACAGTGATAACCAAACAACTATCCACATTGTTTCTAATCTTTTATTTCATGAGAGAACTAAACACATAGAAATAGATAGTTATTTTATTCAAGAAAAGTTGTCCAGGGAAATCTGCATGGAATTTGTCCTCCAATGATCAAGTTGCATATATTTCGACTAAGTCCTTGAAAGGACCTCAATTATATGTTTCATGCTTGGTACATACAATTTGTATGCTCCAACTTGAGGGGGAGTGTTAGAATTGTTTAACGTGTTAGAATATGTTAACTTGTTAGAATAGTTTAATTTATGTCTTGTAGTACCTATCTGTCTCATAATTGTAGCCTTTTCAGATCTTGTCTTTGTATCTCTAATGTAAGAGCACTTATAAATACATGAATTAGCTAAGAGATGAAGATGAATCAATCTCGAGAATTTTTCTCATACTTTCATTCTCAAGTCTAGACTTTAGCATCATAACAAAATTTAAAGCACCCAAGTAATGTAACTCCAAGGCCATAAATACCTGGTTTTTCCAAAATATATAAAAAATGCAAAATTTCTGAAATACCATTAAATTAATATGAGATCTCCATGGCAATTTCTTAGTTAGGTAGGATTTAAATTACATGGCCTTTTCTATTTCTTAGTCTCCCAATTTCACCATCTTTGGTAGGCTTTATGGTCCACTCACTTTCGTCCTTATGAAGGAACAACGACATTACGAAAGTATTAGACGTAGATACAAAAATCTCAAGAACTTATATATTTTGATTGATTTGATGTTTGATGCTCAATATGTGTGGAGAAAAATATCAAGCAGGATTCACTATTCTGTGTCAGCTTTAGGGTGGAGTATGGTTTAGTTAGGTTCTGTGCTAGTCTTGAATGGGTTATTCCTTAAAATTACCAAGAGACCCAACTCAATAATTCAATTTTCTTTTTAATGTGTCTTTAAATTTATTGATATTTTTACACAATTAAATAATTAATTGCTTTTAGTTTCTCCCAATTTTCTTCAAATATTGGTTAGGTGGGTGGCACTACTGACAACATTGAAGAAAGTTGTGCAACCTTTGCAACTCGAGCCTTGGGATTGACAGCCCCTTTGATGACTACCCATCAAATTGATAATTGCACCGAAGGCTGGTATTGCATTTATGTTAAAAGTAATTACAGCTCTTTGTCATTCTGATTGTCATAGATTGTAATGGAATGTCATCACTTGCAGTGTGGTATTGGCTAGGACTAAAGAGTATTGCTCTGTCTTTCATGGTAAAATTAGGGTATGTCTGATCCCATTTCTTATCTTATGCTAGAATAACCTTCTATTGGAAAGGGCACACTCATATAAGGCATGAGGGATTTAATCTCCATTGTGAGATGGGATTCTACAGCATTATATCGTGCATTTTTAATCAATTGAAAATAAAAATTGATTTTAACTGAAATAGCATTGTAATCGTTATTGAGTACTTGTGCAATCAATATTTTCAGGAGAAAAAGGTGAAGAAGCTCTATCTTGCTCTTGCATCTTCTCCTTTGCCAACGGGAATCATTACCCACTATATGCGCCCTATTAACATGGCTCCTAGACTTATTTCAGAAGGTAACCACATGAGTTTGAGTGATTAGCAATAGAAGTTGCTAAAGTGATTGTAAAGTGTGCTTTCATTGACTATCTTTAGCAGCATGCAGGAGAAGCAGGACCATGCCTCATCATGGTATTGGTGGCTCATAAGTGTTACTTTAGACATTAGATTTGGCTGATAGTCAATATTCCATTCCCTGAAAGGGAATAATAGAAGGTAGAATGATGTTGTTGAGAATAATATATATGTTTTAAACTATTTGATTGAAATTGAGATGTCATTTACTCTTTAACCCAAATATTTTGGTTAGGTGCATTACCCTAGATGGAAATTAGTTCCTTAATGAACATATGTGATTTTATGATATTTGACTGAGTTTAATTTGAATGGTTTAGCCTAGCCTAGTGTACTTCAGCAGCATGATTTGTTATTATTTGACTGAGTAATTTGAATGGACTAGGAATTTCTATCAAATATGTGCTTCTCTGTAACTAGGTTAAAAAGTTTCCAATAAGGGTCTTGTATTGTGGATTCAATCCAGTTGGTTGATTTGAATGCAGATTTTATCAAGGGATGGCTTATGTGTCAACTTGAGATCCAGGAATGCAGAAAGGTTCCCTGGCCAACTCCTTCTATACAGGACAAGTATTGTGTTGAAGATTGTGGGTGGCCTTATCAAGATTTTGCATACGAATGCAAAATCAACCTTCTTACCGGTCGCACCCATCAGGTCTGTTTAGTGGTCATTTTATGTACTGTTTGTATTTTTAGTGAAGGGACCTATTTTAATACGTATGTGTTGGCAGATTAGAATAAATAAACGTTAATCAATTCAAAAAATTTAATGAAGATATATAGTTGAGCGATATTTCTAATCCTCAAGTAAACTGATAACAGTTCATGATCTATTTTATTCTACATATTTTTTTTCTTTATCACGGCCATTGTTAGTCAAACAGTTATTCGGCTACTACAAATGACAAATGGTAGCTATAAAGTATACTGTTCTTGCCATTGTTGGGTCTAAATATCAGAATACACTTTTTGCAAGGAGGAATTTAATTTGAAAATATCTTCCCTCGTTATTTGGGCGGTTATATCTCCCTGAATCTGGTATCAACCACTTAAATGTTGTATTCTTTTATACGAATGGTGAACCTGCTGGTGGCCTATTTGGTAGTGTTTCGAAAACAGCTTATTTGGATAAACATCTCTATGAGTTCATGTATTAGTTAATTTTAACTTATGGTAGAAACTTATTTCTTTTTTTTTTCCTTCTTATTTTCTTCATTTTTTAGTGTTTATAAAGAAACTTATCAGAATATGGCCTAATTAGAGAATCTTGGAATTTCTTTTATTTGATCATCTTTAAGGATAAAGAAGCTATGTTTTGTACCTGGATAGTAACTTAAATTTAAATGCAGATTCGAGCTCAATTTGCTGCCTGTAGAGCACCATTAGTTGGTGATTCTATGTATATGCCAGCTGCAATTGGGGATATGAGTAATCCTGGACTTAATCCATTTGGAAAATACAAGAGAGATTTCAGTAGTGAGAGTGAAAAAGAAACGGCTGTTGTAAATTGGATTGCACAACATGGAAAAGAGCCAGGTGTTGCAATTGGCCTTCAAGCATGTCAAATTTCATGGGATGATGATGACCACTTTTACGAATCCGGTTCACCTTGGTGGAGGTGTTAAAAGGCTTGAAACGTGTGCTAGGGTTGAGAACAGGGATTCACCTTTATAGTTATGTTTTCATCTTGCCTCAGTTTTAAGTGAGTATACTATCATTCATTCTGATTGAAAATATCTTGATTCAGTGTTACAACTAATTTTTTTGGCTGAAAAATAAAGAAATGTGTCTGTACGCAGAAGCAGATATTCTAAAGGTGGAAGAGTGGTCACGAATCACTCTGTGCTGGTTTCTCCTTCTGTGAGGGTCAGAGTACAATATTTCCTAGAGGCTGTAGAGTGAAGGCAGTGGGATTTGCAGGTTTGAGACTAGAAACCCAAATAAAAGGAAAAGAAGAGGACTTCATGTACTGGTGAGCATTTTGGCACATTTTCTAGCAGAGTCAAGTCTAAACACGTAAACCAGAGAGACATTCATGGATAAAGAAGTCTTTTTTGAGAAGAGAATTTAGCTTTATATATTGTACTAGAGATTGAAGAAATGAGACAATGTCAACTTATTAGTAACATCTGATTAGGTCGTGTTATTAATATCTTAAGCTCCCGTCAACCTCAAATTTTTGTATTGTATTTTTCCAATCATTCGCTTTTCGGGCCAGGATGACTATCAATTGCTTGTACTAACTTGCTAATGATTTTGGAGTTCTTTCCCTTCAACTATTTTAATCAACATCATCAATATTTTAACAGATATTTAATATTGCATAACAAAAATCTAATGCCTGTTAATTATTGTTCATCATTGATTTTAGGTTCTACTACTTCACATGATTACATGCACTTCTAAGAGTATGTTTACTTCGTATTATTGTTATTATCATCATTTTCTTTCTGAAGTTTTAATCATCCATATAGGTTTCATAGAATATGTCTTTGAATCGACCAATATCAACTATAAATCCAAATTTCAAATTGTCTACTGTAATACATTACAAATGACAATTATAAAAATATTGAGTCCCAAAAGTCTAAAGAAAACAACAACAATAATCAGACACTAACTTCTTCCACCCCATTAATTTCTTGTCTCACTTAGATTTTACAAGGTCCATTCCAAAATGAGTGAATGAGTGGGAGGAGACCAAAAAAATTAACGAGGTATTGTACTGGAAGATGTACCAGAATAAAAGAACAAAGGAAGATATATCAACTATAAAGACCTTCATCCAAGCATTTTGCTTCCCTTTCAGTGGCCCATTAATAATACCACTAAGGGAAAAAAACTGCTTTTATTCTTCCTTGAAAGTAAATTATATAGCACTCCATTGATTCTTTGTCACTCTTGAGTGTGACGAGTTTTCGTGCCTGGGCCAGAGGCATGAAGAGCAATGAAGTTTTTGTACCAAGAAGCAGACATTCTTGGAGTTCTTTGGAGAGTGTCATAGTCCACACGATGAAGTCCAAACCTAATTGAGGATCCATCAGTCCACTCAAAGTTGTCAAGCAAAGACCACAAAAAGTACCCTCTCACGTCTGCTCCTTTCCTGTTCATGCAACAACAAACATTTTCTTAACTGAAAGGGTGTTATTGCTTTCTAATAACTTATTTCATAATATTTTATCAAGACAAAAAAAATTGTGCAAGTTTGGTGTGTATATTTTCCAGACTAAGATGGGTATGTGAACACCTTATTGCTCTTGCCAAGGAATCCAAGTAAGCACGCAAGTAGTCTATTCTGTCCACATCATTGATCATTTCTTTAGTGGTCATGTTGGCGTTCTCCTTCCCCCCAACTCCTATGCAAGACAATATATACAGAATAAAGTTTTATCAATTATTTCTAAGTTGGAAAACTCAACCAAATATCATATGGAGACTGACCAGAGAAAAAATATATTTTGACAAACGTTTTTAAAATACGGCTACTTCAAAACTCTTTTTTATTAATATAATAACAGTCAAATTTTTAATTCTTTATGTTTATTTATATTTATTATTATTATTATATTGATAAAAAAAAACTGTTAAGTGGTTATATTTTAAAAAGAAAATATTTACTAAAGCTATATGCATATATACCTGTCGGCCTTTAATATAAGATATATAAAAAAAATATTAATCCTTTTTGTAAGCATTGTTTTCTTCTTTTGTCCATATTAATAAACTTATAAGAAATAACTTAACAAAATAAATTGAATTGATTATTTTCATTAGAACGTGTAATTAGGTTAGAAATGTTTGTATTAAAGATTGGAGGAAAGAGTGATGGGTATATGTACTACTCACCATTTTCAGTAAGGTATATTGGTATGTTGTTGAATCTCTCCTTAATGTAAGTCACAATCTTCTCCAGTCCTTCTGGGTAAATAAACAACCACTCAAGTGAAGTCTGCATGCATTAACTCTGTGATTAACATTATTTTTCAAATTGAAGGTGCATGCTCTTCAATCTAGAAAAGCTATATATACACACCGGTTTTCCAATGGTCATGCCATTGATATGAGCCCATGTTAGAGCATAACCTTCTGTCCTTGTAGACCCTAGTCCTGGTTCACACTCTGAGTGGATGCAGTCCTTAACAAAGTAACTGGTATAGTGGTTTACTCCAATGAAATCTATTGAAGGTTTCAGTTTTTCAAGCTCATATGGAACTGGTGGAAGGTCTTTTCCCAATATTTCACGCATTTCCCTTGGATACTCCCCTCGGATAGCTGGGTCCAAAAACCTACATGTTTCATTCACCACCATAACACAATCTTCAAGAGCCCATGCATGAACAACATGCATTCATGCATATTCACAAAATATAATAAAGCTATTTACCAATTCATATAAAATGCTTGAGCTCTCTCAGCAGCTATCTTGTCTTCTGAGGAGTTGCTGATGGGTTCAAACCACATAGTATGCACTGCCAGTCCAATTTTCCCTCCCTGTTTTTTCTGCCATTCAAACGTTTCGCGTAAGATTGCTGATATTTGGACAACTACAAGTTTTAAACTCTTTATTCACACTACCTATTTCTCCCCCTCTATCTTTTATAACTAACCTTCCATAAGAACAGAATTACAATATATAATTCTAAAATTATTATTTTTAATTCTGAGATTAATAATGTCACACTAATCAAAGTATATGAAAAAATATTTAGGTAACATAGAAAACTCATATATCTTACCTGATATTTGGTTCTGTAGAGACCAACTATAGAGGCATGGGCTAAGAGAAAGTTAGAACCTACAATAAAAGGTTCCTTCTCTGAGTTCCCACCAACGGAACAATTCCCGAATGAACCAGAACAGCGACCAGGTGGCCATATCCCTATTCTATAGCCACGAATAAATGCAACGTTTGGTTCATTAAATGTGATCCAGTATTTCACTCTGTCACCAAAGTTCTTGAAGCATATGTCTGCATAATACTTGAAATCCTCCCTACAAAAATCAACGTTACATTTACCATAATATTCGTGACCACACTCTTTTATTCTACTTTTATGTGTTGGTATCAGAAGTACTTACGCAATCTTAGGACTTAGCCAACCGTCATATCTATCCACAAGTTCTTGAGGAATATCATAATGTGATATTGTGACAAAAGGTTCTATTCCTAAATCAAACCAGAAAAGAAGAGTTAGAGATAGAAAAAGTATATAACAATAGTGATAACAAAAGAATGAAACCTCTGGAGAGAAGTGTGTCGATTAGCCTGTTATAGTAATCAATCCCAGCCCGATTCACCTTGCCGAATCTACCCTCTGGATCAAATTTGTAATGTAATATTAGAGATAGAAAAAGTAAATGCAGCTTGTTATTTTTAAGGATTCAAAATTATTACAGTCTTAACCTTTCAAGATAATTAAATTAACTAATGTTTTCAGCTTTTGATGCAATATTAATTATTGTATTTATAATTTCTTTTCAGCAAGTTACATCAATTCAATATTTGTATTTTCAACTGATAATAAGACCAGTGTTTGAGAAGATTATTTTAATGTCAACAAAAGTTCAGAATTATGATATGTGAGAATGAGATTGTACAATTAAAATTTTAAGAAATTAAAATGAAAAAGTTTGATTAATTTTTTAATAAAAAAGAAAACTTACTGGGGAGAATTCTGGCCCATGATAATGAAAACCGATAACTGTTGACTCCAATGTAATCCATAAGATCCACGTCTTCCTGTTTTTTAACTCATATCCATTGAACAATTAGTTGAATTGTATCACTCAAATTAATTAAGACCAAAAAAATCATGCATATATTATACTTAACTTTAAATCTAATTTCAATCTAACTATTTAAATTTATATTATATTTAACTTGAGCTTTAGATTAATTTTTTAAAGATTCAAATCATATTTTAGTCATATCTCAACACTAAACTCTTAAAAAGTATATCATTCACTCTTACAGAAGTCACACACCTATTAAAATATTCAAATGGAATAACAATCACCATTTCTTAGAAGTATTTCAATCGACGCAACTAAAAGTTTGACCTTGGATCTGTGTAAAGTTCCGTCATGCTTCTTTTCCTTATTCTAATTGGATTTTGGATCCTTTAACTTGTGTGAGGTTGGTTCATTAATGTAGTTAGATATTTGTATTGGTATCACCTTTGTCTATCTGGTAGGAATTACTAGTTAAAAGAATAGTAATGTGTTTTTCTTTATAAGGGTTGTATCACTTGACTTTCATTTATTTATTTTTTATTATTGATAAAAAATAATCATCATTCCTAATTTCACATTAAACATGCATTAAATATTAAAAACTAATTTATTTTGAAAACTATCAATTAACTACAAATGTTTATGACATATAAAAAGTGTCAATAGGTTTTTATTGTGAAAACTAGTTTTAGTAAATATGGAGCCATTTTAAATTATTTTAGATTTAAAATCAATATCAAACTAATTTTTAAACATTCAACCTATTTTATCTTTAAAATATAAAAAAAATCAGTTAAATAATTTATATTTAAATTAGAAAATTCTAAACTGATCATTTAAAAAATATAAATATAAATTTATCTAGATTTGAATTGGATTTTTGAAATTAAGGCAACCACAGTAATGCAGGTTGCCCATGACATAGACTCATTTAACGTAAAGATGCATTCACCCAAATCAATAGCTCTTTCTTTGACTTTTGTGCCATCTTTAATCAGATCCACATCTTTTTTCTTTTAAATTTTAATATCCACCTACATGCCTTTTTTCTGAAAAATTATTATAGTTTCAATTTTTTTAAAAACAAATTTAGTTCATTAACACTCTCACTTTATTGAAACATTAGTTTTTTTTTATATTTTACTTATCTTTAAATTAATTATTTTTACGTATTAATAAAAATAATTTTTTATGAAGGCAATTATTTTAAGGAGAGATATGTTTGGAGACAATAGGGTGCAGATATTTTACACATTTATGTTATTTATTTGTCTCTCTTATTGAATGGAGCAACTTTTGGAGTCTCTCAAGAATGGGTACCCATAAATGCTGGTTTGGGTGGATATATGATTTTTTATTAAAGTTATGTATGAATCATAACTTTTTGTGTGTGTAATAAACCATCTCTGAAATGTTTCACAATTATTCTATTTTTTTAATAAAAAATATTATACTAGCATTATCATGATCACCATAAAGTTAATATAACTATTAAATCCATCAAAAAGCATTAGACATTATATATTTATTGGCACCAAATAGAAGAAACAATAGAAATTGACATCTTATCTTTAACTAAAAATATATGAATTAAAAATATTATATTTCTTTATCTAATATTAAATTGTAGGTTTACCAGTCATTTCAACTTATTTAAGTACGGTCTATATTGAAATGAAAATCTAACAACTAAAAAATTATTTTTGATTTTAGACTATATTTGTTTTAAGCTTAACTTGTTAAATTGCAAGGTCTAGTTCAAGCCACGTATTTTATGGATTACGATTCTTTTTAAGTCCAACTTGTTCTTATATAAAATCGCCGAATCATATTGGTTCCATTTCAAAATAAATAAATAAATAATAAAAATAATTTAGATAAATAAATAAATAATAAAAATAATTTAGATAAAAAATAAATAATAAAAATATTTTTTAAAATTTAATTCTTATAAATAAAACTAAATTTATTATTACATGTAAATTTATATAAATTATAATATATTTACACATATTTAACGGAAATAATGTTATTCAATTACTTTTAACTTAAATTATTTGTTCTCATCAACCTACCTGCATCCATTTGATTCGATGTACTAAATAAAACAACCTTAATTTGAATTCTGTTATTTTTTTTATCCAACCCAATTTTATTTATCGACCTTGTTAGATTATGTTTACTTTGATATCTCCCCCTAGATTGCATGTGGTTAAACGAGTTAGTCAGAAATCAAGAGTAAAATATAAATAAAATAACAGTCACTAAATAAACAAATATTGACTTCTCCTCTTTCAATGGACTTTAGTTGCTAATCATTGTTTAATTTCATGTATGATAAAGTCCAAACAAAAGATGTTGGATTGAATTGAAACAAGGAACCAAATTTGTTTAAATCCGCAAGTTATGTGGACTTCACTGAAAAGGACTCATTTATTTAGGTTCTACATTAAGCTCACAAGTATATTTTTAAAACTAAAAATTGAATAATGGTGCCCACAATTAAAAATAAAGGATGAGAATTGCATAAAAATTTAAAACTGAAGTTATAAATAATTAAAATTATGGAGTTTAAATTTTAAAAAAAAAATACTAAAACGACCGATTTTATAAAATATAAGTATAAAAATTACAAATAAATCTAAATATTTTAAAGTGAAAAGTGATGGAAGACACTGGAAGCTTTCAAACACACATCCTTCAAATTATAATTGAGGATTGTGTTTTCTTTTAATAAACTGATAATTATTTGTGTCATAAGTTTTCCTTGAGAAACAATGGAAGCGTTTATGTGTATTTAGACAGTGTAGGAGATTTGAGATAGTAGATTTAGAATAATTTGAATAGAAAGTGTGAAAAATAAAATTGTTTGAATTGAAATAAGTTAAAATGTTTTTGTGATTATTTTTAAAATTTATAAGTGATATTGAGAATAAAGAAATGAAGTGATGTGAAATTTATTATTTTATTATAATATAATATGAATATGAATATAATATATATTTAATAGTTTGTTATATATATATTTTATTTTATTTTTGAAGTGTAATTCTTCGTAAATTTGAAGAAAAAAAAGCTGAATTATTTTTATCTCATTTTCTGTTTTTTTTTTTTTTTT
>Ga0123341_1002198_pt1 | contig 15789 bp, 10 predicted proteins | sample Turbeapinknodule_FD_89959 | JGI IMG/M metagenome (GOLD analysis project Ga0123341, IMG submission 89959) | Root nodule microbial communities of legume samples collected from Mexico - Turtle bean Mexico pink nodule | ecosystem: Host-associated > Plants > Roots > Nodule | place: Mexico: Nepantla... | reverse complement strand
TCCGCTTCGAAAGCCTTTGAACAAGCTTTCCTGATCTTTCGGCGATGTCCTCCTTTCGGCGATCTCTGATCACTTGGTCGTCTGGGTTCGCATCCGGCGACTACGTCACAAACCTGGTGACCGTCGTTTTAGGTATGCTAGAGATCGGGGCACGCCAACTTAACGATTGGCGACTACACGAGCCCCCCGACTTTCGTCCCTTCTGCCAGCCAGGTGTCCCGTTCAACACGCCGATATTATAGTTGGCTGCCACGTCATCACTTTCGACTACCTGGGCGGTACAAAGCTGGACCAGAGGTTAATCAAACCATGTACAAGGGTTTAATAGTTTCTCTTCTTTATCTAACTGCAACCAGACCAGACATTATGTTTGTTGTGTGTCTTTGTGCTAGATTCTAGTCTTGCCCCAAGGAATCACATTTGGTAGGTTATTCTGATTCGGACTTTGCAGGTTGCAAATTAGATAGGAAGGGTACAAGTGGAACATGCCACTTGCTTGGATCAAGGCTCATTTCATGGCATAGTAAGAAGCAAGTGTGTGTAGCTTTATCCACTGTTGAAGCTGAATATATAGTCGTTGGTAGCTGCTGTGCGCAGATTTTTTGGATCAAACAACAACTTGAAGATTTTAGAATAAAGATTAGCAAAGTTCCTCTTCTATGTGACAACACAAGTACCATTAACTTGACAAAGAATCATATCCAACACTCAAGGACAAAGCACATTGAAATAAGACACCACTTCATTTGTGATCATATAACCAATAGAGATTGTGAAATCAAGTTCGTTTCCATAGAAAGACAACTTGTTGATATCTTCACCAAACCTTTATCCAATGATAGGTTATATTCTCTATTAAATGAATTGGGAATTCTTGATATGCATGCTTTATCTTAGTTATGTCTTCTTTTGCTTTGTCTATTTGATGAGACAAATAGGGGGAGAAGGGCTGTTGGGAGTTGTAATGTTCTCAATTATGTTAAACTGCTTTTAGTTTTGGATTTTTAAAACTGTTGTATTCTGGTTTACAGTTTTTCAACCGGTTATCTCTGTATTATAACCGATTGTTCTTATGCAGGTTCTGCTATGTTTTTTTTCTAATATATAGTGCATATATGTTTGGACTAGTCTATTATGTGTTTGTTTAGTAATTGCAAGATTCCACAGATTCTAAACAAAGAACATTCCTAAAAGCATCCCAGGGATTTGTCTCCATCAAATTGGGGGAAATTGTTGAAGATGGGAAGCTTTAATGTGTCAAATCCTCATGAAGCCTTAAGTTGTGTGATCTTTTAGGTTTAGGTTTTGGTATGAGGTTTAGAATCTTTGTAAGATCAGTATTGAGTCTCAGACAAAGCTTATTTCAATCTGTTTTAAAGATTAAAGTGTTTTTCCATGCAAAGGGAAAAACAACTGATTAAAGTTTCGAGATAATCGGTTGTTTGTCACTTAGCTCGCAAAGGGGTTTTGAAGCTATTTTTTGAATCAGTTGTATAACTGACAAAACCATTCAACCAGTTAAATCGTGGTTTTAACCGATTAAATGTATGTGTTCATAACAGTTTTTTGAAAACTTGTTTTAACTTATTTGAATGTTCAAAATTGTCATCAACGATAGCTTTTCAAGGTTTATAAAATGAGTCTTCTTTTGAACGTAAAGTGATTGATGAAACAGAAAAATTTGATACTCTGATTGTGATTGATTTGAGAAGTTACAAACTATTTGTGAAAAGGTTTTCACCAAAGTTTTAGCAAGATTACCTTTGAGCTTTGCTGTGATTAGAAGAACTGATCATAAGGGTTCTGGTGTAATCTGATTCCAGGTGTTTTCTAACCCTATTCAAGTTCTTGTAATTGTTCATATAACTCTCCGTATAACTGCTGTAAAATCTTGTAAAGTCAATGTGATTCTGGCTTGAGGTCTTTGTTGTGTGCAAAGAGGGTGAGTAGGTTTTGTGGGATTCAAAGTCACCTCTTTGTGTGTGGTGTATGTGTAATCTGTGATTGGTTGCATAGTGGATACTCAATGGTTTGACTGAGGACTGGATGTAGCTCTTGGATAGAGTGAACCAGTATAATCTCTGTGTGAGATTCTCTCTATCTCTTCTCTCATTATCTGTTTGATATTTTTCGTTGTCATAAACAACCGGTTGAAACGTATTTTTAACCGATTAAAATTTTGCTATCTGTTTCTGTTTGGTATTTTGATTAGCTTTCTGAATTGCTTTTCTGAGTTGATTGTTAAAGTTTCATTCTAAGCAAAGTATTTGAGAAAATCTTTTGAAAACAATTCACCCCCTCCCCCTCTTGTTCTAGCCATCAAACCTAACATCTTTGACCAGGCTAGCCAGTTAGAAACCTAAGGCTATGCATTGTTCGATGTTGTGCCCAAATGCTCGGTGGAATTCGCACCAAACATCTCTTCGCGATCCCAAGAACCAATCTGTCTTTTAGGGAAACTTTAGCTTATCCGCTACCCCTGACATCCTTCCTTGGTTTTCTTCTTGGGCTCATCTCTCTTGGCTACATATGGGATGTACCTCGAGTCTGTTCTCTTATCGGTAGAGGTTTCATTGACCCTCAAGGACCAATCTCGATTGCTCTTCTTGGGCCTAGGTTGCTTTGAGCACGAGCTGCCATTTTTCGTGAGTACGACCTCTTCCGCCTCAATGTGAGCGACAACTTGTTCACGTACCTCAGAGAATATCTTCGTTGGATTCCTTATTAACGAATCGTTGAATGGTCCTTGTACTGACCAGTCCTTAGGCGTTGTTGACCACTTGTAATGTTGGCGCCACGTACGCAGGGTCCCACGAGCGCGCGTGGGCTAGTGGAGCACGTGCGCCAAGGAGCCAAAGGGTGGTCAGACCTCGGTCGCCAGGATGTACTGACATGCCACTAGACAGTGTAGAGAGGTCGAACATCGAGACCCAAACAATAGAGCTGGGCCACGAAAGGTGGATCCCAGACCACACACCAGTTATCAGTAATGGAGAAGCCTAGGTCACGAGGGCCCATGCGTGTAGAGTGGATGGCGTGTTCAGACATAACACAAGTATAGAGCCACTGGAAAGAGATGACCTGTGAAGGTTGCATTCCAGGGACGAGTTGCACGCATGGCACGTGAACAATTAGGGCACTCCCAGAGACGTGTGACCCCAGAGATCAGGTGCACGAGGAGACACCCAAGAGGTCACCCACTAGAGGTTGCACTCCAGTTAGGGACCCCACGTGTTAGGTTATCCTGAGAGTAGGGTAACAACAGTGTTGGGCCCATCCCATCAGAAAGGCCCATTTCAGGTAAAGAGGAAACCTTAGTTTTAGTCTATAAATAGTAAGGTAAACAAACTTGGCAAGGTACGCTATTCTTTTCCGCCGCTTAATACAGACAGTGACAGTTATACAGTTTGGTGTTTCCTAGCCCTAGTACTGACTTGAGCGTCGGAGTGCAAACAGCCTCTAGGGTGCCCTTTGCCTTTGTGTTTTCAAGCATAAAGCACGTGTGAAGCACACGGATTCTGAATGTGAGAGTGACGTAGATGCACGAAGACATATTTGGTCAACCAGCGGGAACATTTGGCGCCCACCGTGGGGCACGATACAAAACATTGTCCCACCAACAAGAATCAGACAGATCCAGGAGATGAGAAGTACGAGGCAGGGACATTTGGCGCCCACCGTGGGGCACGATACAAAACACTGTCCCACCAGCAAGGACCAGGAAGATCCAGGAGATGAGAAGTATGAGGCAAGGACCTGTTGCACCAAACGAGGGTGAGTGGCTCACCCTGCAACAGGTTATGGAGACGATGCAAGCCCTTTAGGAAGAGATGGCTGCGTCGAGAGCAAACCAAGAACGCATCCAAGCTGACTTGGTAGCGTCGCAAGCAACGAGCGAAGAACTACGTCGTTCGAATGAGGAACTGCGTAGAGATCTGCAAACCCACACAGGTGAGCGTGAGGGTACAGATCAAGAGCTTGTGACTCCACCCAGGGAGTTCCCGACGCTGTTCTCACAAGAGACCGTGGATGCAGCGATACCAGCCACCCTCGTAGGGCCCAAGGTGACCTTCACTGGTACAGAGGACCCGGAGGCCCACCTAACGACTTTCCATACACAGATGATGCTGGTTGAGGGCTCCGATGCGGTGAGATGCAAGCTGTTCATGAGCACTTTGGCAGGAACAGCGATGGACTGGTTCATCAGCCTCCCTGATGGCCATGTAACATCGTTCCCACAGCTTACAAAGTTGTTCAGGGCACAATACATCGCGAATCGAGCTCCCCCATCTATCTCTTATGATCTCTTTGACGTAAGACAGTATTAAGGAGAGTCTTTGAAGGAGGTTCTCCACCGCTTTGGAGCACAGGTGGTGAGGCTGAACCTCAAAGACGAAAGGATGATGGTGCACGCGTTTAGGAAGGGCATTGTGGCAGGACCCTTCAGCGAGTCGCTCATCCGAAACCACCCTAAGACCTTCACCGAGATAAGGCGCTGCACGGTGGCTCATATTGCGGCGGAGGAAGAAGTTAGCGAGAAGCGCACGTGTGTGGTTCCTACGTGCCCGCGCGCGACAAGTCGACCTCAAACCCTAAGGGTGCATGAGGCAACGACAGAGATGAAGACCCCCGTGAAGCAGCAACCCTATCAACCAAGGAAGCCTCATGCCAGGGGACGCGAGAGGGAGAACGTGCCACCAAGGCACGACTTCGTGGTAGAATTAAAGGACCTCATCGCTATCCCAAGTGTAGCTGAGAGGCTGAAGGTACCTCCCAAGACCGACAAGAGGCTCGGGCCCAACAAGAACGCCTGGTGTGAGTTTCACCAAGCATTCGGCCATCCCATAGGCAATTGCTTAGCTGGGACACCAACTAAACTAGTTGGTGAAGAACGGCCTCCTAAGGGATTATATGCAAGAAAAACAGGGGACCGAGGACATGGCGGCAACAGGGGGTGGCCTGGGGCACGAAGTCCCCGTGCACGGTGAGGTTCACACCATCGCAGGAGGATTCTCGAGAGGAGGTTGTACAGCTTCTCAGCGGAGGAGATACTCACGAACGGTGATGTCGGTAGAAGCACAAAGGATCGACGACGCCTTCAACGTCGACCTGGTCTTCACCAAGGCCGACCTTGAGGACGTTGTCCCCCATGACAACGATCCAGTGGTGATCTCAGCGGTAACCGCATGAAGGAAGGTGCACCGTGTGTTAGTAGACCAGGGAAGCTCGAAAGACGTAATGTTCTGGACGACTTTCAACAAACTACAACTATCCCCCGACATGCTGGGGCTCTATGGTGGCTGTCTATACGGTTTCACAGGAGACCAGGTAGAGGTGTGCAGATACTTAGAGTTGAGGGCCACCTTCACGGATGGCACCGCATATCGTACAGAGAGCATCAGGTACCTTGTCGTCAATGCCTCCTCTACTTATAACATGTTGGGTAGACCTACGCTGAATAGGTTGGGGGCGGTGTCGTCCACAAGGCACATGAAGATGAAGCTACCGGACATGACAAGAAAGGTGATCACCATCAAATTAGATCAGAAGGAGGCCAAGAGATGCTACGAGAACAACCTCAAAACAAGGAGAGGGGTATCTATGGTCACTAGTGGACCACCGTACACTGAGGAGGTCCCCCTGCCCGAGGTCAGTCGCGTCGAACCCGTCAGGACCGTAGTAGAAACTGCCTGCGGGAAGATAGTCCGGGAGATCAGATCTGATTCGTTTGGCAACCTTGGGGAAAGAGAGACTGGAGGAAAGGTCTCCAAGCTGAGCGATATCCCCGGTCAAACAGCGCAAAGTCTGGTCGAAAAGATAGTCGAGTACAAACTGAAACCGGACCCCAAGAAGTGTATGTTCGGGATAGAATCAGGGAAGTTTCTGGGTTCCTTGCTCATTGAGTGTGGTATGGAGACAAGCCCAGAAAGGTGCATGTCTGTCTTGTCTGGATTTGCACCATTGGGAGGAGGGGGCGGCCTCCCTTACCAAGAGTGTAAAGAGGCGTTCATCAAGTTGAATGAGTACTTAGTCAGCCCTCCAATCCTGCGCAAACCACAGCTAAGCAAATCGTTTAGTTTGTATCCAGTGATGATCGATCAAGCGATCAGTTCAGTCCTTGTGTAGAAACAAGACCAGTTTCAAAAACTCATACACATGGTGGGCAGAGTATGCCAAGGACCTGAGGAAAGACACCAGGTACCATAAAAGGCAGCCCCATTGGTTTCACGTCATGTCTCCCCTGTATGGACTGTGTCTTTCAGAGTAACAGAGGTCCTCGAGAACAAGGCGTGCAGACTTGAGACACTGAAGCAAGGCCCGATTCCTCGCATATGGAATGCGGTCGACTTCAAGTTTTATTTCAGTTAAGCAGTAACGTTGTACATGGTACTAGGGGACACTCTTTTTCCCTTATAAGGGTTTTTTAACGAGCTCACCAAATAAATTTCGATTGATATATTTTCTCGAGTTATGTACAATTCAGTTAAGAACTTCTTTCCTTGGGTTAGAATTCTTGTGAGCGGAGAGGTAGGTTCAAGAGAGAACACCTCCCCTCTTAAGTGAAAACGCCCGCCAAGGTTAAATGAAATAGTTCGCGAGATAAATCCTCCGCGCCTTTGAGCGAAGCCAAGGTCAGTTAAGGACTTGTTTCCTTGTGTTAGAAGTCTTGTGAGCAGAGAGGTGGGTTCGTGAGAGAACACCTCCCCTCTTGAGTGAAAATGCCAAGGTTAAACGAAATAGTTTGTGAGATAAATCCTCCGCGCCTTTGAGCGAAGCCGAGGTCAGTTAAAGACTTGTTTCCTTGCGTTAGAAATCTTGTGAGCGGAGAGGTAGGTTCATGAGAGAACACCTCCCCTCTTCAGTGAAAATGCCAAGGTTAAACAAAATAGTTCGCGATATAAATCCTTCGCGCCTTTGAGCGAAGCCGAGGTTAGTGAAGGACTTGTTTTCTTGCGTTAGAAGTCTTGTGAGCGGAAAGGTAGGTTCATGAGAGAACACCTCCCCTCTTGAGTGAAAACGCCAAGGTTAAACGAAATAGTTCGCGAGATAAATCCTCCGCGCCTTTGAGCGAAGCCGAGTTCAGTTAAGGACTTGTTTCCTTGCGTTAGAAGTCTTGTGTGCGGAGAGGTAGGTTCGTGAGAGAACACCTCCCCTCTTGAGTGAAAACACCAAGGTTAAACGAAATAGTTCGCGAGATAAATCCTCCTCGCCCTTGAGCGAAGTCGAGGTTGGTTGAAGATTAGTATCCTTGCGTTAGAAGTCTTATGAGCGGATAGGTAGGTTCGCGAGAGAACGCCTCCCCTCTCGAGTAAAAGCGCCAAGGTCGAATGAAATAATTTACCTGATAAATTCTTCGCGCCCTTGAGCGAGGTCGAGGTCAGTTGAGGGTTTGTTCCTCTTGCTATTAGAGGCCTTGAGAGCAGAGAAGTAGGTTCGTAAAAACACCTCTCCTTTCAAGCAAGAGCGCCAAGGAGGAACGACCTAGTAAACAGTTAAACCCCTCCTCACGATGAGGGGAGCATATCGCAGAACGCTAGAAGAAGCATCTTGGTGCCAAGCACCACGAGTTAGCAGTTAAGCAAGTTAAAGAGCAGTCTTCGATTCAAGGAAATGAAAGCAGCTATATGTTTGAGAAAGTAAAGTTTTGAGCAGATAATAGATGGTTTGTCTGACAACCAAATACAAGTTAAGGAAGGACCCTGGGAACGATTTGCCCGTTTGCGACACGATTTGATACCGTGAAAGGCGTAGTATCCATCTCAGGATGTGCGCAAGCAACTTGAGCGAGGGCATCCTCGAATCCTGCATCATGGGTATCAAGAACATCTCCAGTCATCTCAGCCTCAGCTTTTTCAAACCTCTTAGCTTGTTGAAGGAGCTCGGCCTCCACTTGACCCAACTGCACTTCTCGATTGATGGACCTTCTTTCAAGCCCCGCAATCTTGGATTTGGACACCTCAGCATCCTTTTCTAGCTCGAAGACCCGGATTCGCAAGGGCAGAACCCTTGCCTCCAGCTTAGCAACCTCTCGACACTTGGCGTGAAGTTGTTTAAAGAGATCTTTTTCACAACGGTGAAGGCTAGCCAACTCCTGTTTCAGTGCAGTCTCGCGGGCAGTAAACGAACGAGCCAGCAAGGACGTTTCTTCTGTAGTCTTGGCCTTTACTACCCTCGGTGGACTGAGCAAGAAGAGCCCCAAAATTGAAGCCCAGTCTTTCCCTCGCAGCGGCCTCATCCGAGTCCACAATCACCCCTAGTTGGAAGCCTTTAAGGGCATGTTGAAGGACAAGGGGTAGATCAAGGGCAAGAGGAGTTGCAGAAGCACTCGTCCCACCAAGGTCAGGGAACAGGGGAACGCTGGTCGTGTGATCCAAGGGCGAAATTGAGTGACCGGTAGAAGAGGAATGAGAGCCCATCGCCAGCGTAGGCCTGAGCCTTTTAGAGATTGGCCCCTTGGTAAAGTTCTCGTATAAATCGATCTCTACCACCTTACCCTTGTAAGGAAATGGAGCGGGAGACGATTGGGCGGCGGCGAGAGGGACCGTGACTCCAAGAGTGGAAGGAGTAGGCGAGGGCGCAGCAGTGGCGGAAGCAAGGGCGTGGTGGCTAGAAGTGCCCACACCCCTGGACATCCTTCGGAGGCAAGTGAGGATATCAGTCAGTTTGGCCCGTTTCTCTTCACTTAGAACCATACCTACATGCAAATTTCAGAATATGAGAGAACAGGAAACACAGGGATAAAACATGTGAATGCACGAGGGTAGAGTGCGCAAACACGACATTACGATAACAAGAATTAGCTCCTAAAGAGTCCCAGGTTTCTTGAACCCTAACTTAAAGGAAACCCAGGAAAAAGGAACAAAGGGCAATTGAAATTAAATAGCCCAGGCAGTTATCCAACATCAGAAGCAATAAACGAGTGCGAACAATGGTCAAAGTAACCTTTGATCGGATAGCAAGAAGATGCTGGAATGTGTAGGGGAAACACGAGAATGCTTGAGGAAGAAGACGAAGCAATCAAGAGTTTCAGAGAATGATGGAAAAGTGATTGGACGCACGTGTTTTCAAACGTTTAAAGAAAACAAAGAAGCGTAAGCGACGTTAAGCCCTAGCCGTTGATCAAAACACGTGTGCACAGATAAGACAGGCCCAGAAAGACGTCACTTTAATGCAATATTCACGTTCTGTCACACAGAGCAACGTAGGTCACCCAGAGCAAGGACTTGGTCTCTTCGCTGAACGAGTTACAGTTCGAGACTGAAGGGCTTGTGTACCGACCACTCCTTGGGCATTGTTGACCACTGGTAATGTTGGCGCCACGTAAGCAAGGTCCCACGAGCAGCATGGGCCAGTGGAGCACGTGCGCCAAGGAGCCAAAGGGTGGTCAGACATCGGTCGCCAGGATGTACTGACGTGCCACTAGACAGTGTGGAGAGGTCGGACATCGGGACCCAAACAGTAGAGCTGGGCCACGAAAGGTGGATCCTAAACCACACACCAATTATCAGTAAGGGAGAAGCCTAGGTCACGAGGGCCCATGTGTCTAGAGTGGATGGTGTGTTCAGGTGTAACACAAGTATAGAGCCACTGGAAAGAGATGACCTGGGAAGGTTGCATTCCAGGGACGAGCTGCACGCATGGCACGTGAACAGTTAGGGCACTCCCAGAGGCGGTGACCCCAGAGATCAGGTGCACGAGGAGGCACCCAGGAGGTCACCCGCCAGAAGTTGCACTCTAGTTAGGGACCCCACGCGCTAGGTTATCCTGAGAGTAGGGTAACAACAATGTTGGGCCCGTCCCATCAGAAAGGCCCATTTTGGGTAAAGAGGAAACCCTAGTTTCAGTCTATAAATAGTAAGGTAAAGAAACTTGGCAAGGTACATTATTCTTTTGCGCCACTTAATACACACAGTGACAGCTATACAGTTTGGTGTTTCCTAGCCCAGTACTGACTTGAGCGTCGGAGTGCAAACGACCTCTAGGGCGCCCTTTGTCTTTGTGTTTTCCGGCATCCATCATAGGAACGACACGTGCAAACGCAAAGATTCTGGTCGAAGAGTGACGTAGGCGCACGAAGGCCCTTCGAGTCAACCGGCAGGAACAGTACTACTGTCATCCCTTGGACGAAGGCGACGACCATCATCTCTTAATTGTTTGTTTGAAGCCTTATTGTGACTACACAGAACCTATTCAAATAATCTTTCAGTGCCTCTCTCTCTTTGTCTGACGTTGAAAAGGTTGTAAAAACTTTGAGGGTTTGACCTTGTTGGTCGAGAACTATTCTCTAAACAACATGGAGGACTGGGGAAAGAGGTGATGTGACCATCTCGAATTCCACTAAACCATTGGAGGGTTGTACCTGTAAAAGTACCCATGAGCATCTTACATCGGATGGCATCCGATCCTCCAAAGATGATCATTTGAGTCATGAATGTCGTGAGATGATTTTCAGGATCTTCTACTCCTGAGAAAAAGGAAATTTTAGGTGTGATATAATGAGATGGCACGGGCTCATCCATGATTTCTTGCGAGAATGGCTTGGGGTCATCTCTCGACGGCAAATTTGGAGATCATGCATGTCCTTCCGCAATTCTTCATTGGTTTTGTGCAACTCCTCATTGGTTTGCACGTGTTCCTCCATAGCTATCCGAGAGGCCTCGATTTTTGCCATCAGACAATCTTGTAGGAGCTCCTGCTCAGCTCGGGCTTCTGCTCGGCCTTGGCTTCGTTTTGGATTCACCCTGCTCGGCCTTGGCTTCGTCTTGGATTCGCTTTTGCTCTCTTCGATATTCTTTGTTCGCCTCTTGTAGGGCCCTAATGGCCTCCATGAGTTGCTATAAGGCGGGCGCATCACTTCCTTCGGATCCCAGCAGGCCTTGCCTTGTATTTCTCATCACGTCGAAAAGCTCAGTCGCAAATGTGGATGGGATCAGGTTTTATCGGGCCTCACGATGGGTGCCAAATGTTCTTATCGGTTGACCTCAGACGGATTGAATGAGCAAGTTCCTCTTCTGATTTGTCTCCAATCAGTGCTTCGAGGTACTTGTTACTCCACTGGGACAAAGGGGGCTCTGCCTGTTGATCACACTCCGACGATCAAGTCAGTGAGAGCATTCAAAAATATAAAATCAGTTTCACTCTCAAGTATTCAGAAACATCATACCTTTACTTGGGGTCTTAAGCCTCTTTTTATAGATATCCATTCAACAGTTTTCTCCAATTTCAACAAAGCAACATTTCAACAGGGAGAATATAATCTCAACAAAAAATATATAATCATAAAAGAGAAACATACTGCTTAAGAACAATAAACATTATGTTTACATGCACTTTTATTCTCGAGTGCTAATATTATGTCTACCAGCATTTGGGTCGAGCTCAAGGTCCACATACTTACCCAAAACCGAAGAAAACCTGAATTGACCTAAATCTCTGGCGAATATAATGTTAGAGAGAAAAAGTGGCACCCTAATCAATTTTGGCACTCGACATCATTGATTCACCTTGTGGGACAACGTTGCTTCGTTTTATGAAGAGATAGATTTTAGCTGCAATGCAATAGATTTACTTATTATGCATTGGCCTAGTCCTTACGATCTTAGTAATTGTGGTGCGAAGATAGTTAGTTAGAAATGATGATAAACATGGTGAAGTATTAGCACTACGAATTTATTGAATAAAAAAACAGTAAAATAGTACTTTCTCATTGGGAGAGGTGTAACTAGCTTGTTGAAAACTTGAAACCGAGTGAGAAAGCACAGCCGAAGAAGAGATGAAGAAAGAGAATTCTGAAGAAAAAGCAACGGAACCAACCGAAAAGGACTCAGGGGACACACAAGAAGACCAAGAGCCAGAGCGAAACAAAAACGAAGATAATCAATTCTACTCTGTTTCGGAACCCTCACCATCCATCACTCTCAGTTCTCCTTCCCTGCGAACCCGAAAATCCCCTTCGCCGCCACTCCATTCTCTCTCCGAGTCGCCTATCTCCGATGTCCACTCCTCCCCGCAGCCTCAAAAGCCGCCGCCAGATTCGTCATCGGACTCGTCGATTTCCGACGGCCACTTCTCAATCGCCGAACAGCGGCCCTCTCCGCTTGTGCTGACGACTCACCGGTTCCAAGTGGAGTCCGCAGTGGTGACCAAGGTCGATCTTGGTGCCGAGGATGGTTTCGTAAAAGACGTTGAACAAGCCACCGGCGCCACCGGTAATCGACGATTGAGACCGGATGTGTCCGGTTTGTTAAAATCGAAAAAAATAGGGACGCTGAGCAAGCTCTTATTGGGTCTTCGAATTTTCGCTCTTGTTTTCTGCTTGGCATCTTTCTCAGTGCTGGCCGCTGATAAGAATCGGGGTTGGGCTCTCGACTCTTTCTATTTGTACAAGGAATTCAGGTATTATATTACTAAGTTTGATCTAGAATTTTTTTTGTTATAACGAGTTATGGGGTTGGTTTTATATCTTGTGTGTGATTTTGCAGGTATAGTTTGTCAGTGAATGTGATTGGATTTTTGCATTCTGGGCTGCAGATTTGTGATCTCTGGCGGTACTTGAACACGGGAAAGCACGTGGTGGATCACCAGCTAAGGGGTTATTTCACTTTCGCACTGGATCAGGTAACGCCACTACTCTGTTCTCTCTCATTTTAAGAATGTTTTATCCATTAACTAGTTTACTATCTATAAAAGCCTCCCTTGGCTTTTGAATTTATTGAATCTGAATTTTGTAGTGTTCATTGGGGCTGGCGTGTTTTGTGCTGAATAATGATAATAATTAAATGATTTGAGGAACCACAACCGAATAATCCATCTTGAGAGAAATCTTATGTCCAAAAGTGTAAGACCTTTAGGATACCTTTTTACTCCCTTTCCATGTTTTGTGTTGTCGTTTGCTTTCTTAAAGTTGGTCATCTTTCTTTTTTATTACTCAGACTCTATCTATACTTTTCTTTCTTGTTAGCTGTCTTACAACACAGTTTGCGAAAATCAGTTTTGGTTTCTCTGAAGCCGAAGTTTATTATAGTATGATAGTAAAATGTTCTGTGAAAACAGTGAAATGGGACAACAAAAAGTTATGTCCTTTAATGTTGGAGTATTTTTATATGCTCAATAATTATTCCTTCAAAGTTGAGTTGAGTTTGTTTTGAATCTTTCAAATTAAAATTTTGGATTACTGTAATTTAAAAACAAAACTTTATATAGTACCAAATGTTTGTACATAAAAGTCAACGTGAGTACTTCGAAGGAAAATAATTGAATACTTGATGATAAGAATTCAAAATCGAAGTAGGTTGTTATGTAAACAACTTATAATTGTAAGTCATATAAGCAGAATCCTCAATGATTTTAAGGGAAAAAGGACTAGAAGAAGCATTTTAGTGTCAATTTGAGGTAGTAAAAGTATATTATCTTTGTTTTTAAATTGATGTGAAAAAGATAAAAAGTAAGAAATAAAGATATTTATATAGTCTGTTAACTTTTTCATGTTCAAATAATCAAACTCAATTTGAGACTAAAACGCTCACTCCAATTTGAGCTTTTGAAACTCTCTGTAAATCCTAACTTTACAAAACGTCATGTAATTTATTTTCTTACAGAAGAATTTAAAATTTCTAGAACTAAAATGTTTGACTTAAGATTGGTAGAATGGTTTGAGGGTTTAATCCAAATTTGTGTTGGTAGAATGGTGATCGTTGAAATCAGTGCTCTACTGTTAAATTATCAGTAATTAGTAAACAAAAATTTGTTTGATCGTGTACTTTCAATTAATTACTTGTTTTTTCATGGTTGGTGTTTTCGCTTCTTTATAGGACGTTATCATGCATAGACGCTCAGAACAGAGCTGGGTTAAGTTATGAGCCTTTCACAACAAAAATTATGGATTTAACCGCTTTTCCACTTCAAATAGATAATGGTTTTACCCACCACTGTCATAATTCTTTTAACACGTTATTTCAACTACAACAAGTGTGTTTGGAAATCCATTAGAACCGCATTGAACGGGGAAATATTGCACTTTCCAAACGAAGAAGTATTGAGTGTTGGACCTGACTTCAACGTCATTAAAACAGAAATCAAAACACATACTACTTTTTCAATACGTCTACTGTCATAATAGAATATTTTTTTTCAAAGATAACCAAATAAACTGTTACAAAAATGAATACATCCATTCATTTTTTTTATCAGCAAGAAAAGAAAGAAGTGAAAAAAAAAGGCACAATCCATGATGGTGGCCCTACCATAATGAGTGCTGATTTGTGGTCCTTTTTTATCACTCTTCTATCATTACACCACATCACTAATTTTACATAAAAGGATGACCAAGATTATAGAGTAAATCCTCCTTTCTAGTCTAGATTCGCTCTAATTGAACTTCTAATCCATTATTATAAACTTACAGTAATACGGCATACTAATTGAACTATAGTCCTTGATTACGAACCTTCCCTTATATTATGTATATTAAAAGGGATGTTCTGTAGTCTTGTTGCTTGCATACTATCCAGTGCTGAACTTCTGGTTTTCAAATGCAGATATTAACATACCTTCTAATGTCAGCATCATCGTCGGCAGCCACTAGAACTTATGACTGGGAATCCAATTGGGGCGAGGACAAGTTCCCCTACATGGCAAATGCATCTGTGGCTTTGTCTTTGGTTGCTTTTGTGGCCTTTGCCTTGGCCTCTCTTGTCTCAGGTTCTATCTTAGTAAGATTCAGATAATTTATACATATATGGTGTGGGAGGTGTGCAAACTGTTATCTGCGCCGCTGGATTAAGTTTTATCCTATCTTGATTGGAAATTGCCCGGTATTTTCAGAAAGCAGACTCACTCTGTACAGAAAGGGAAATTCTCTTTGTTTGTGTTAATTTTTTTTTGTATGGATATAGGTAGATTAACACATCTATATGAATACTCACTCTGGCATTTTAATGACGATGGTGTTTTATTTATATTACTTTACTTACGTGATGGTTTTTCTCACATTTTAGAGACTAACAAGCACCGCGGGTGCATGTAAGGAAAGTGAGAATGTGAGAAATGTAATAAGTATGGTGATAAGAGAGAGATATAATAAGTATGGATTGGGATGGTAACACGTTAAAAAATTTCAAAAGGTAATTACGGGATGAGTTAAAAAGGGAGAGTCAATTTAATTACGAGCATTTCGTACAAAGATTATTAACTTTTACTAGATTGTATTGGTTAAGGTTGTAAAACAAGTTTTGCAAAAGTTTCATATGAAGCATAATGGTTATTTAAATTTGAAGAAAATTACAACATAATGGTTATTTAAATTTGAAGAAAATTACAACATAATGGTCTTCAAATTTTGAAGAAAATTAAACAAGTGATGAACAATATATCAATGGAAAAGTAATAAGTCTATGGAAAAGAAATGATAGAAGAGAGAAATGCAAAGATTTATCATGATTTATTTTATCATAAGAGCAATCTTTAGTTGCTTAATTACTTTAATCAAACCAATTCATTGTATTTTTAAGTTTTATTAGAATCCTTAAATAAAATAAGAAAATTCAATATATTTTGTCACCATTGTGAAAGCTTATAAGAAGCAATGCCCTTCACAACCCTACAAAAGATTAAAAAAAAAACACTAAAGAAATAACATAAAAGTAATTAGATTATCTAGAAAGTTTGTGATGGAGGAGGGCCAAGCACATCCCACCATGAAAGCCAAGACCCAAAGCTAGACCATGATGAGCGTCTAGACTCAAGGAAGGAGCGTCTAGGATGTGAAGAGGGGAGGCTACACATGGAGCG
>Ga0123341_1002197_pt1 | contig 15790 bp, 11 predicted proteins | sample Turbeapinknodule_FD_89959 | JGI IMG/M metagenome (GOLD analysis project Ga0123341, IMG submission 89959) | Root nodule microbial communities of legume samples collected from Mexico - Turtle bean Mexico pink nodule | ecosystem: Host-associated > Plants > Roots > Nodule | place: Mexico: Nepantla... | reverse complement strand
CTATTTATTTATATACAAGGGTAAATTTGTAATATTACAATTTACACTATTCAAAATATATTAAAATACTCTCACAACTATCACATCATTCACAATTTCTAATAAACTTTTTTCACACATCCACTCTAACATATCCAATTCCAAACACTCTCAACTTTCTCCACACTTTCTTCACATTTTCACTCTTCCAGACCCTCAACTTTCCACTCACCCACAACCTCTAATCCAAACAAAGCCTAAGAGTAAGATAACAACAGTGTTGGGCCCGTCCCGCCAGAAAGGTCCATTTCGGGTAAAGAGGAAACCCTAGTTTCAGTCCATAAATAGCAAGGTATGACAAGAGAGAATTCTCTTGCGCCGCTAAAAACACACACAGTAATAGTTACACAAATTTTCAGTGTTTCCTAGCCCTAATACCGACTTGAGCGTCAGAATGCAAATGGTCGTTAGGGCGCCCTTTGTCTTTGTGTTTCAGGTGTTCATCACAGGAAAGGTACACGCGAATGCAAGAACTCTGAGAGTGAGAGTGACGTAGGCGCACGAAGGCGTTTCGGGTCAACTGGCAGGAACAATAATAATTAATTATTTTTCTTTTAAATTATTTTTTTAATAAAAACGGGCACGTAATGTTGAGTTCTCTTAAAAATTATTTTAAAATATAATAAGAAAAAAAATCTGGTATATGTTATGTTACCTCATCAAAATCTGGTATAATATTATTATAAAAAGGAATTTTGGTATATGTTTTGAAACAAATTGGGAAGTGAGCAAGATATATGTTATGTTATATTCATCTGCCTAATATTAGCTCATAAAAAAATATGGTATAATCTTATATTTTTTAATTTAAATAATGATGTATAAATAATATGAGTTATAAGGATAATTTTTAATTATGTCAACTATAACTAAAAATTATTATATTTTGATAAAATAGATATTTGAAACTAAGAATATTAAATAAAAGTGAAGTAAAATAGAGTACAAATTTCCTGCTAATTTTGTTAAAATATTATTAAAACTTATCTGTGAATTTATTTTCATCACAAGAAAATTTCCTGGAAAAAATTAAATAACAGTACAACTTTACTTACATTTTTTAATTAAAAAAAAATGAAAAAATTATATAATTATAAGCATGAATGCAGAAAAATTGGTAAAATTTTAAAAATTTGGCAACAATTTCTTGTTGGTTATTAATGTTGGTGGCTTTATTGTTCTAACTAAACACTACATATATTTACTTTGTTTTATATTGTTTTTATGATAATGACGCTATGTTTGTCCAAAATTATAATGTGCAATTTAAATGTTATAATTTGTGTAAAATTCGAATGGTATGTGTTCTCAAAATTCAATAAAAATTGTATATTTAATATTATATAGAAAGTATTGCACCAAATGTAGATAGATTGTTACCACATAGCAAGTATCATGGAAAATCTTGTTAAATTAATAAAACTGATGTAATTAAGAATTATAAAATTCGTCTAGCTATTAAAGACTTTCCTTAAAAGAAAAATATTGATTATAAAAAAAATCTCCAATAATTTGAAATAATTCTTCTATAATAATAACAACACTGGTAATTCATGATGTTCAAATGATATTTTAAAATGGTGACATGAAGAAACAATTTATATTATCTAGACATTTTTGTTTCAAGTGATCAAAACTCTAAGGTGGGCAAACTAAATAAATTTATTTATGATTTCAATCAAACATCTAATGTTAGTGATATTTCAATTTTCATAAAAATATTATTAAAATAAAACATGAAGAAGCTGCGTATGATAAATATTGTATAAAAAGAATATCATGCAACCGCAAGTGCTTTAAATGACAACTGATAAAACAGCATGCAAATTTTTCAAATTTTTATAAACGTGGATGATGATAAGACAATAAGTGCAAACAGATTTTAATCTAACATCAACATAAAGAATATTTTTGAGGCTTAAACATTAGACATCTCTTGGAATACTATCTCCCCATGCATTGTTCGCCAACAATCCTCTCGTGTTAACTATGGTGTCCACTTTTATCATATTTTAGTGCAAAAGTTTATGAGAACATAATGATGCTTAAAACACATTTAATGCTTTTCAATATTCAAAATAGTTCAAAGCTACTCAATAACTAGAAAATGGATTGTAACAACTACATTCTTCAAGTTCCTATATAAATGTTGAGACCATGGACACTCTATTAAACCCCTAAACGTTATGAATGCGAATATTTTTTTTAAATGGTTGTAGAAAACAAAATCTTCAAAATAAATATACTTGCTAAAAACACGTTTAATCAAAGTAATATAATATCTGGAAAAGAATATTTTATTTGTATTTTTTTTTTGAAGAAAATGATATTAAAAATATTTTTTAGGAAATAAAAACATCCTTATTATCTCTTTCAGAATTATCTTCCTTAAAACATATTTTAACGGTTGTGATATATTGTAAATATCTCTAAATTTTTTTTAAATAAAAATAAATTGAATAATTGAAAATTTCAAGTACTTCATTTTTATGACATATTATCTAGAATGAAAAGATTTAATAATTATGTTTTAATTTGTGTTTACTAACTCATTGCATATACTTTCAAATTAGTTTCTTAAATAAATTAGAAGAAAAAACAAATAGAAAGATTACAAATCCAAGTTTTTGTTTGGCTGGCGTCTATCACCAAAAAGTGGATGTATTTAAGATAATACTCAATCTTAGATAGGATTGGTTTTAGTCCAAAGAATACTTGGGTTTTCAATTAGGAGTGTGTGAAAATAGTAAGAACACAATAATGAATGGTTGAATTATGTTTTTCCAAAACATTTTTGCACTTTTGCTAATATCTTCTAATAGAAAATACTCAAACAATAGATGTGTAAATTGTTTAATTAGTTAAGATGTTTATATTTGATGTAATATATTAGATGATGCTTTTTAACTTAACAATTTTTCTTATATAAAACATTTTGACAGTGTGTTTTGTAGTGACTCTTATTCTCTTTTAGTATTGATAATAATAATATTCAAAGTACAGAGACAAAGAAAGAGAGAATACACATTGTAATTTTTTATTTCGGTTCACTTGACCAAACAGACTATGTCTAGTTCTCAAGTAACTGATTAAGTTCCACTAAGCAAACTACTATTGCAAAGTAAAATAGAGTATTCTTTAGGCACATAGCCACTTCTGGAAAACCCTTTTGACTATTCTTGATATCAACCAGACCTAGCTCAATCAAGTATTCTTTTCGCTCATAGCTGCTCCCAGCTAGCCCCTTGATTATTCTTGACACAAGCCACTCCTAACTAACTTCTTGAGTATTCTTGACATAATCCATTCCTAGCTTAACAAAATATTATTTGCCAACTAGCAACTAACAACTAGATAAGATGATTAGTTTATATGCAAGGTGATCAACTAATCATTTTGAATTTTGTTGGAGAGGATAATCGTTTGAAGACGTATGTAGAATTAGAACACTCTTTCTCTATTAGTTGATTGAATACCAATAGTGTTCTTCAATAAAGCTTTAGCTGCGCACACAAAATTTGAGCAACGTTTCAGCATTTTAGTGGTCTTTGTCTTTCTTTTTCTCCTTGATATGCTTCATATAAGTTTAGAGGAATATGATTGTTGTGAATCAACTCTTTCCCTTTGAATCAACTTCGTTTATTTTTTGTATACTTCTTTCGTCTAATGATCTTGTTTGATTTGAATGCATTAAATGCATTTGGTTCAGCATTAAATGATTTTTTCTTCTTTACGTAATTTTCCAAATAGCTAGATCAGGTTATCTTTCCTTGGGCATTGTGCCTTGACTTGATTTTTCCTACTTGTGCCTAGCCATATGAGGCATATATCCTTTCCAGAGATGACAATGCTCAGTGCTTAGGAATTGTAAAGAATTAGTAGCTATAGCTTAAACTCCAAGAGATCTTTTGATATTGACTTTAGCTTATACTTTTAACAAATCTCTTTGGTAGACGAACATTCCTTGCAACATAAAACAAGCATATAGATATTTATTGAAGTTTGAGATTAGCTTAGTCTATGGGTTGAACAAGGCTTTGAAGTCTCCAAATCTCTATGGATTGTTTAAAGGTTGGATGTAGCTTGTGTGTGTGTGTGTGTTCTGAGTAGTTTGAATTGTAAATCCACTCTTAGTTAGGATTCAAAGTTGGTTTAAATCAAATTCTTTTGAAAAATAGTGTTTTACAAAGAAGTGGAAAAACAACCAGTTGTTTTATCGTTTCAATCGGTTTTTTTGACACTTAGTGTTTTTGAAACAGATTTGACAAAGCATAAATTGGTTGACTTTGTTGTCAAGCTAATTAAATTTGTTGTTTCAACAATTCAACCGATTGTTTTTTAAAAACTCTTAACAAAATTTGTTAAGTTTGGTAAATTTGTTTTAATTAATTCAAAACTATTAAGTTTGACTACCTTTTGGAGTTTAAATAATTGTTTTACGCTCCTGGTAGTAATGATCTGAGATTAATCTTTTGAAAATAATTTTTCTCCAAGATTTGCATCAAGCTTTGATTGAACTTGCTAAGAGTGGAATTGGACTACTGTGTAATCTTTTATAATTCAATCTGTATCAGGTGTGATCTTTCTTTATTCTCTCTTGGTCTGTATTTCTGTAAAGAACCGTGATTCACAGAGTTAGAGGTTGTTCTAATATGTGGTGTGTTGTATTGCCAAAGGAAGTGTGTGTTCTTGAGTGTGTGTGTGGTTGTAATCCGTGGTTGATTACATAGTGGAATACCCAGTGGTTTATGGGGATTGAATGTAGCTCTTGGTGTAAGAGTGGACCAATATAAATATGTTTGTGTGATTCTCTCTTTCCCTAATCTCAATTATATCTATTTTAAGTTGTTTTTATAAACTGCTAATAAAAACAATCGATTGAATCGCAAAAACAACCGGTTGATTTTTTGGAAATACACTAAAATAATTTTGTAACTTGAGCATTTTCATTCCTTTGCCTTTGATTATTCATTGGCTTTCTCCATACCTTCAAAGTTTTTTTGAAAAACGTTTAAAAACAATTCACCCCCTTCTTGTTTTAGGCCTACAATTCTAACAATTGGCATCAAGAGTTAGGTTCTTGAAAGTTACTTAAGTTTTGATCCAAAAATCGTTTTTTTTTCCTGATAAACTACCTTTTGGGAAAGGTGCTTCTATAAATAGACCACCACTTTTTGTGGTGTAAATTACTAATTCTGGAAGGTAAGGATGAAAATCTTTGTTGAATTAATTGACAGGTATTTAGGATGCAATTAAAAATGGTCCTTTTATCCCTATGATTGAAAATGAAAAAGTAATTTCTAAAAATCCTTGGTCCCAATGGACTAAGCAAGAAAGTAAAAGGGCCCAATATGATTGTATTGCTAAGAACATTATCACATTTGTACTAAGTTCTGACGAGTTTTTCAGGATGTCTCAATTGAATCAGCAAAGGAGATTTGGGATATACTCTTGAAGTAACTCATGAAGGCACCAATGATGTGAAAAGGGCAATGAAGCACACTCTCATACAAGAATATGAAATGTTCAGAATGCATAAGGGAGAAACAATTGTAGAAGTGCAAAAATGGTTTACTCACATTGTAAATCATCTTATGAGTATTGGGAAAATATTTGATAAAGATAAGCTTAATATCAAAATTCTCAAGTGTCTTGATAGATCATGGCAGCCCAAGGTTACTACCATATCTAAATCAAAGGATCTAACCTCCATGACCACTACCTCATTGTTTGGAAAGCTAAAAAAGCACAAGTTAGAGATGAACATGCTAAGTGTTCGAGAGAATGAGGACTAGCATGTGAGGACAATTGCATTGAAGGTTGTTGGGAACAGAAACTGTCAACATTCAAGTTCCCAATTTTTGCAAACCACCACTTTTAAAACCATAGGTTGCTTAAGATGAGGCGAGTTGCGGTTTGAATGGTTTGAATTTGGTAAGATTTTGCTTCGTTTCTATTTCCCTTTCTAAAAATTTGATAACTCTTCTTTATGTTGGTGCCTTTATATGCTTTCAAATTCGTAGGTTGTTCTTCCTTCTTTTTGCTCGAGGATTTAAGTTCTTCTTCCGTGGTTGGTTTGTTGTTGTATTTCTTGTTTCCTTCTAGCATTTATGGTTCAATTTCTCCTTTTGTTGATTTCTTGTTGTGCACAAAGTTTGAAATCTTTCAAGGGCTTGGTCTCGTGGAAGGGCTTGGTCGTGGCATGAGGTAGTGAAAGGGAGACAAGGAATAATCACATAATTAGTTAACATCTTTTTTTATTACGTTGTTTTCCAGTTACTGTATAGTTATGAGAAATAAGCTCTACATAGGCACATGAGCACAAGAAATGCATCTCCTAAAATTTTTATTGTGACTGTCTTTTAATGTGATTCAGATTTCTTGATTGTGCAAGAGCTTAGGAGGTTGGTGTTTGAAGGAAGGGAGAAAAAGTATACATTTGAGGAGTTTCCATATTACTTAAGGTGATTTTGAGATTTCATTGGAATATAATAATGGTATAATATGAATCAAACTTGATGTTATTTTTTTATGTATTATAGACTTCTATGTTTCTTGTCTACTTAACATTGGTGGTTCCACTCTGCTTTAGAACATATATATGGTGATCACAATAAATTTGCACACCCTAATTCAAATTATTAATACTAGTTAACATTAAACGATCAATGTTTCTTAGATAATGCTTTTTGGTTAGGGAGGATAGTATTAGGGGTGACAAAGTGGGCCGACCCACCCCGCATAGACCCGCCTCGCTTAGGCCTACAAAATATGGGTCGGGTTGGCCCACCAAGCATATAAAATACGGGTTGATTTTCATGGCCCGCCCCACATGCGGGTTGGGCCACGGGCTTGCGGGTTGGGCCACATAACTTCGTGGTGGTGATGCGGTGGATGAGATGGTGGTCTTCGCGGTGGAGAACAATCACAAAGATGATGGTGTTCGTGGTGGAGGACGCTCATAGTAGAAGGGACTCGCTAAGAAAAAAAAAGGAGTGGGAGATTTGAATTCAAAATGATTCAAAAAATGGCGCATATTCTAAGTCACACTTTTCATATGAAGGCAATGTGATTCATGTGCACCTTCTAGGTTTAAAGATTGGTCTAGGGTTTAAGATGGGTCATAATTAAGTCTAATTAAACCCTAGGTAGATTTAGAAACCTTAATCTTAAACCTAATTTAGTTGAAAGTAAATACAAACCAAATTTCTACGATACTTGACTTAATTGGATAGTTCAAAATTATTTACATGAAATACTACTATATATAATATTTAATATTAGAACAAAGTCCAAGATATATAAGAATGTCCCTTTAAAACTCTTGGAATCTTAAAAATATCTCTATGATAATCTCTGCTAAGTTCCATTCTCGGAGTCTTCTGATCGTTGCTCTGATAGAACTTATGCTTGGGACTCCGCCATCAATTTCTAATACATGGTAATGTTATGGATTACTCTTCTTAGGGGCACCAAGTTGGAACTTTCGGAAAGTTCCTTACCATAGCATTTGTTCCTGACGATGGTCATGGTTTACCATATAGAAGAGTGTACACTTGTTCAGCTGTTAGGTCATTGTCCCACTTGCTAAAGAACAAAATTCCTTCTTCATTTAGATGACTTGCTCTGACGATATTTGACGTAGAAATTTGTATTGTCTTTCCAATACTGGTAGAATGCATGTTGGCCCAAAACCAACTATAAGCCTGATGATACCAATGGTTCCTTAGAACAAGGAACTTTGTTCATCCTACTGGACCAAAAACTTTGTCCATTGGAAATCCAGCTCGCTCCGGATTAGTGAAGTTCAAAAGGTTTTCTGGTATGAACACTTGTTCAGGAAACATCAACATAATTGTGGCAGGGTTGGAAACATATAAAGTAGATATATATAGTGCTTCCTTTTGAAGCCATTGATTTTATGATAAAAGAGAAGAAAATGAAGAAAAAAAATCAATCTCAGAGGTTCAATTTTTTCTTCAAAAGAGAGGATGTGTAAGGAAAACTTGAGGAATACGAAGGTTGTTCTTTCGATAGGTAGAAGATGAAAACTAAAGCGACGATTAGGGTTTTCTTTTTTTAACACAATGTGGATGACAACATGACATCGAAAGTGCTTATGTTTTCTCTGGATTTAGACGCTTGAGGTGACGAGAATTGATGGTTTTGTCGTTTCACCATTAATGCTTTTTAATGCGTGTGAGCGAAACTTAATCATTTCTTAAAAACTTTTATCTACAAAGACTCATCAAATAGATTAGCACTACTCAGATGATGCTATCATCGTCTGGTAAAACAAAGACTTCAACAGATTAATAAATACACTATGAATTATATTTAATTTAAGGAATCTATTTTTCTAAAAAAATATGGTTGCACAGACTATCTGGGTTCATTTCAGGGACTTTTCCATGTGAGCAAATCTTGGAATATAATTCTCGTGTCCTTCGTTTATGCCCAGCTTACAAGGTTGAGACTTAATATTGGTTTGTGGTCTCTTCTTTCCTATTCATAAGATAATCATTCTAAAGACTTTTCATCCGAAATTTTCTTCGATGCATTTTTATTATTTTTTTACCACTTACTTTTGTGTCCGAATGTATCTAGCTTATCATTATCATTGCTTGAGGAGATGCTATTGTCCTTTCTTTCATAGAGTTTTCTAACTCTCCAGAGATCATGTCCTATATTAGATAAGCAAGAAATGTGTTTGGACTTATAGGATAAAAGATTTAGAACTTTAATGCTCTTAGATAATATTTTATAAGGATGTTTGCAACACTTGATCTTTTATTTAATATCGATTTAAATTTTGTTGCATCTGAAGGTACAATCCAGAGTGTATGTATATTTTCATCAGATGTAGTTTTACTTCTCTGGTTTGCAAGATGCATAATGTCAATCTCTTTATTTGAATTTAATGGTGCTTATATGTAAAGTTGCAATCTAAAAGAGTTTCTTCATGAGATAGATCACTCTTATCTTCATCAGATGACGAACTTGAGGATTCAGAGATTTGGGAAAATCTAGAGATAAACTTAGGATTTACCTTTTTATCTATGTCAACCATTAAACATAGATATGTTTTCTCTTTTTAAGTTTCACAAGTCAAACCTTGAGGGTGACTCACCATCCATGTTTTCTATATATTTGTCTTCAAAAGAGGTCCCATATTTCCTTAGTTGAGTTTAGCTTGTAGATTTTCTTAATTTTTTCTTTTGATAAAGAAAAAGTTAGAACATACTTAGTTTTGTCGTCAAGTTCCAACTAACCTCAGCTTGTGTCCAATTTTTTTTGGAATTTTTATCTCTATGCTTTCTTTGATTATAATGTGACATAACTTAAGTGGACATGATGTACATCTTCATTCCATTCTTTCAATATGGAAAGAATATGGATAGTTTTCTCTTGAGAATACTAGAGGTACCATAATGAGTGTTCCCTCTAGTCTAATATTTACGTCATTCTTGTTATGTTGGATCTTTTTCTCTAGAAGTTATCAAGCCCTCAACTCTTTAGAGATTGAACTCTTATATCAATTGTAGAAATAAGAATAACACAACAACGAAAGGTTGAATATTGTGTTTTTCCAAAAACTTGTGCATGTTTTACAGATATCATCCGATAGGAATACTTAGACGATAAATGTGTAAATTGTTTAATTAGTTAATGGTGATTATATATAATGTAATGTATGAGATGAAAATTTTTAACTTAACTAATTTGCTTATAAGTGTGTTGTTATGAAATTAAATAATGTGAAAAATAAGGAAATCACAAGAAATGAGGGTTAAATTGTTTTCTTTTTATCGGCATGAAAGTTCAATTGTGATTTAATTAAATTTAAAATCTTTTTGGAAGTATTATCTGAAAGACAATGTTTTAGTTTATCAAACAAATAGAATGTAATCATTTTGTCTAATGTAACAGGTCAGACATAGCAAGCTAACTTCACTAAAGTTGCTTATTTACTTAGTGATGGTTTAATATTGTAATTTTAGCATATGATATATTACATCTGATGTAGAGTTGAATAGACCTAGAAACTCTTTTATGTAGCAAACTAAACAACGATTTACACTTGTTCACTCTAAAACATGGGGTACATCTAGTTCTCCTTTGAATAGATGGTGTTGAATACAGTCTGGAGACTTTTTTTTGTAGCAAACTAAACTATGATTTATACTTGTTCATCCTAAAACGTGGGCTACATCTAGTTCTCTTTTGAGCAAAGGGTGTTGAATAGAGCATGGAGACTCTTTTTTGAAGCAAACTAGACTAGGATTTATACTTATTCACCCCCAAAACGTGGGCTACATCTAGTTCTCCTTTGAGCACACAACTTAAGATGTTCCACTAATAAAATAATCTTGATTGCAATGAGTACATCAATCTCTCCAAGTTACACACGAGTGCACAAATCACTCCTAGTTTAACATGTATTAATTCCCCCTAAGACCAAGGCCACTCATGGTAATAAAGAAAAAAAAGCTCACAAGGTTACATCTTCTCACAAAGAAGATTTACAAAGTTTTGCTCATAAATAAAAGACTAGATGTCCTACTTAGTAGAAAGAAAGAATGATTCTTTGCAAAAAGTTGTTGAATGTAGCTTGTATATACTCATCAAAGAAAAAGGGACCATTGGTTGGTGTTGTTGTTGATATTGAGAGTATAACCCTTATGATTCGCAACCACCTATTGTTGTATCTGTGTCAATTTAGCTTGTAATCCTGATTGAGGTTGGATAGTTTTTGGTGTAATATGCTCAACTGCAACATGGTTGGCTCTATCCTCCTCAGTTGCACCTAATTTCGATCATTTGGGTTTGTGCAATGGGTCATGATGTAGGACTTATTCATGAGAGGTTTAATCATGTTGGCAGGGTAAGTTGGCACCTGCTGATACAAACCAAGTAGCTATGAAGATGACCAAGGAAGCAAAACACAAAGCACATGGAGAGCAGTCATCTCAACAAACAATTCAAGACCCCACCAAGGATCTCATGGACTCGACCAGAGAAGATGGGCATAAACCAGAGCACTAAATATTCTTCCTGCTAGTCTTCTTAAAGAATAGAATATGTTGTAAATAATTTGGGCTCACTTTAGGGGTCCAAATAGCAAAGATAGGCTAGAATAAGGTGTCTTTAGCATAATAGTGGGTGTAGTTATCATTTTAGCTTGTTCATAGCCCTTAGGAATGAGTTTTGACCTAGTTTTTAGAAGGACAAGCCTAGAGTACGCTTTTGACTTAGTCAAACCCTAAGGCTGCCCCTTTTTTAGTGTTTCCCATCCTACCCTTGCTTCTTATTCACCAAGGCACCATCTCCTATAAATAGAGTGCCTTACTCCATGTATTTTCAAGTTGAAATTGAATGAAGTAAAGAAATTTTGCACAAATTGTGTGAGCTTTTAGTGAGACTTATGTCCTTTTAGGTTTAAGTTTTTATCTTGAGTGATAGGGAAGCTCTCAAGTGGCGACCAACACACTCATCTTGGAGCACATCACCCTCCAAGTGGCGTGACATTTTCTCACCCACCATCATAAGTTTTCTCATTCCATTTTCCTTCCATTTCTCCATTCCATTTTATGTGTTTGTCTCTTAGTTTCTCTTCTTTGTTACTCTTGGGTTTTGCTCATAATCATGAGTATGGTGCATCATTTGGGAGGCCATGACCACCATTGATGTTAACCTTGTGCCCATTTTTAATTTCGCCATTGCATCTCATCCTCACCATATCTTGTTTTTCATCTTTGCCTCTGTGAAGTGAACCTTCACACTAACTTAACCACTTGGTTAAGTTCGTGTCCAGTGGGAATCTTCTTTAGGTCCTCACCATTAATTGTTAAAATCTCAACCTTAAGTAAAAGTGTCACCATAAATGAAAACATCTAAAAATCAGCTCACATCACCTGCACTCCATAAGCTTTATATAATTCAGTAATCAAGATGGGAATCCCTAAAGGCTTCGCAGTACCTCTAGTAGTGATTTGTGAAAGCACATACGTATGTATTTAATTAGAAATCAATTCAATTACATCCACTATCATTCCCTAGATGTTACAGTATAGTAACTGGGCCTTATCCAATGTCATATATGAAACATGAGTCAATGGAGAAATATTGGCAAACATCAAGCTTGCCCAAATTTGTGTTAATGTGCTCATGCTTGATCTGTATATTTTTTTGAGATGCCAATTCTTCCTCTTACAAAAGTCTGCCTAGGAACACATAAGCTTTTTGTTGATATAGCCAAAGGAATATCCTTCCTTCTTCTATTAAGCTCATTTCTTGATTCTTCAATTAATTCCAAATTGATATGAAGGTGTCTCCTTATAACTGCAACATCATAAAAGATTTGTATTTCTCTTACTTAAGAATACTTAGTTGTTTCACTTAATTTAGCAAAGTCAACATTTGTATAAAATTTCCTACCTATGTCTTTATGGAAGTGGGGATATGGAGTGATCAATTTCTCCTATTGTCTTCTTTGAATTTTTGCCTTAAACACTTTGTACTCAACAGGTTGTAGTTCCACCTTTCTTTCAACCAATATCGTTCTTGACTCCTATTGAAAATACCTTTCTTGTTTACCCTTGGTCAAGAATCTCAATCTATCCCATAACTCCATTTCATTTTCTTTTTATGATTCCTTTATTTTCCTTATTAATGAAAAATGTATCCATAAATTTCATAAGGAAGAGGTTATCTTCTTTCTCTTTCTTGAAATTGGGATATTGTGAGTCAATCTATCTATACTACTCATTGGCACATTCTTAACAATCTTTTAGAAAATGGAACATTCTTAACAATCTTTTAGAAAATGGAAACAGTAGCATATTCACCTTGCTAATCTAATTTTCATATTCATATGCATGTATAAAAAATGGTTTTAAATGCACAACTGATTCATCTCATGGCATCAATACCCTTTTTATCATAAATGTTTTCAAGAACCATGTATTAACCACGTTTAGAATCTTCATGCAAACTCAAAAGTTGATTGAAATGGAAATAACACAATATTTCAAATGTAAAGGATCACTACTAGAAAATTATTAAATAAAACCAATTTAGAGACAAAAAATAATTAGTTGATATTTGACTAATTAGATATTATTTTAGAGACTCGAAAAATTATTAAAATGCAAATTAGTTTTTATTATTGATAAATAGTTTTTAAATTGGTATTTCTGTTCTCTAAAATTAGCTTCTATTTAATGATTTTTTTTTGTAGTGGATGATCAAACAACATGCATGTAAAAGACTTCAAGTCTGACAAGTATAGCTGCATTGAGCGCAATCTTAAGCAAATTCAGACTGTGAAGAATGATTCAAGAAAGGGTTTTTGCTTACTGGATTAAAATTTTCTTAGATGAAATTTTGAAGCTTTAAATGTGTAATATGTTGTAGAGGATGCTTGGAATGATGTGGAATGAAAGTAAGAAAATTATAGGAGAAGAAAGGGATTCATATGAAACCTGTAATGGGAGTTGAATGAAGTTGTTCATTTTGAATGCCTTATATAGTGCTTAGGCAGTGCGTTGGGCGCATTCTATTATGTTGAACAAGTTCATTTGAATTTTAAAAAATAACCGCTCTTTTCTAGAATTTGTTCAGTGTAACCTTATTTGCTTCAGTCAATATTAATTCGAGAGGCCAATTTTTGAATTCCTCTTTTGACTTAAGTAAGTTAGGCTTGGCTTGAGCGAATGAAATACATACCTTTTTAAACACAACGCTTGTTAAGCATATCACCATTGGCTTAGCATATTCAAACCCAAGAAAAATATTTTCTTCCAGTGATATTTCACTTTAACGCTTTGAGCGAATTTCTCTACACAATAGGTTTTCCTTTCTTGATGAAAAATGGGCTTCAGCACTTTGTGCTAAAGTTAGCAGATTGTCTTCAAATTGAGCAAAAAATTTCATGATCAATTCGCTTGAGTTTTATTTCGTAAGTTGAGTGAATTATGCAAAAATAAAAATCTTCTAAGTTATTTTTCTAAAAAATTTGCATTGACTTAGTCCTTTCTCCTTATGTTGAGCCAATTTTCAAGCACTTTGAATTCTTCTTCAACTGCTTCACTCCTTAGTCTTCTTATGTTTCCTAAACAAAATGAAATCACACAAAGAAATCAATAAAGAGAATTGGGTTGCCCCCAAATAAATGTTCATTAGCTAGACACATTCCTTCTTATTTGTTCTTGATTTGAATAGAGATGAGACTTGAGCTTCCTTTTTCTCCTAAGATTCTGATTTTTTTTCTTTTTCAATTTGCTCAGGAGAATATATTTTGACAACACATGTTGTCTCACCCTTAGTTGTTGCTACTTTAAAACAAGTCCCTTGAGGTTTTGGTTGTCGCATATTTTTTCACAGATTCTGCCACAACCTCCTCATCTTGCACTTGTAGCTTTAGCCTTCCTTTGTCAACATAAATCACCATTCTTACAGCTTTTAAGAAATGTCTCCCGAGAATTAAAGGGACTTCTTTTGCATTCTTCCATATCCATGAACATGAAGTCGTCAGAGAATACAAACTTATTAATTCTAACCATCACATTTTCAGTTATTCCATATGGTCGTTATACACTTCCATTAGTCTTAAGGTCATGCTAGTCGAAATGTTTCCTAAGGAATAAAGGGACTTCTTTACATTCTTCAATATCCATGACTACGAAGTCGTCAGGGAATGTGAACTTATCAGTCCTAACCATAACATTTTTAATTATTCCATATTGTCATTGTACACTTCCATTAGCCATCTTAAGGTCATGCTAGTCAACTTCATGACCACTCGTCCTATCTTTTTCATCTTGAAGTGAGAAAATTTGCATCTAAGAGTGAAACAATAAAATGAATATAAATATAGAACAAGAGCAACACAAAAAAGAATATAACACAATAATTATTAAAAGCATGTACACAAATTTTACTTTCCAAAAGAAAATTTCAACAAATTTGGTTTGAAGTCTTGGATATTTCTTTACAAGAATATAGATAATTAAGTGAATTTACAGTACTAGTATTTATGTTCACAAAAATTGTATTTATATTTTTATAAAATTTCATTAGTTTAAAAAATAAATAAAGATTACAATACTTTTCTTATAATTTTATTTTAACATATTTAATGTATTTCTAATCCAAACTTACATTCAAAATAATTTGTTTCATTCATATAATTGATTTTATCCATGTTTTTACTAGTTCCTCAGATACATGTAACTAACACACCTCTATACATAAATTGTTTATGCAAATTTTATTTCTCACATGACACAATCACATTCAACCTTTAATTAATATAACTTTTATACTAGTATGCATCTACACTCATGTGGTTACAACCATTTGTTTATATAGACAAATATTTTATATAATTTTTATATTATTACATATCTAACACCTATGTAGAGACATTGACATTCTAGTACACTACAAGAAATTGCTTATTTAGCTGCAAAAAAAAAAAGGCGAAGATCTTAAGTCGACACTAAATAGTGTCAAATAAGCCTTCGCTATTCACAAAATTCAAATAAAATGTGAGAAAGCGTGGGTTATACCCACACAAACTTAAAAAAAAAATATAAAAAAAAGTTGTGTGGGTGGAACAACCACTATTAAAAGTATAAAAATAATAAAAATTTAAATGTTTGAAGGTTTAGCCCACGCTAAATATTTTAAATTAAATTTAAACAAAGAATTAAATTCTGAAGGTGAAGCCCACGCAAACAATTAATTT
>Ga0123341_1002196_pt1 | contig 15793 bp, 22 predicted proteins | sample Turbeapinknodule_FD_89959 | JGI IMG/M metagenome (GOLD analysis project Ga0123341, IMG submission 89959) | Root nodule microbial communities of legume samples collected from Mexico - Turtle bean Mexico pink nodule | ecosystem: Host-associated > Plants > Roots > Nodule | place: Mexico: Nepantla... | reverse complement strand
CTCCATGGTCTTTCCTACCCATGGGTGTCGGGGAGTGGCGCTGTGGTCACCTTGCTTTTGTGTCATTCCACCTTGGCGACACCCTGCTAGGCGACGCCTTATCTTGGTGATGCTTCCTCTTGGCGACGCTTCCTTTGGCGACGCCTGCGCTTGGCGTCACCCCACCTGGGCGACGCCTGCGCTTAGCGTCACCCCACCTGGGCGACGCCTTACGTTGAGTTTGACCTCGACGTTGACTTTGACCTTGATGCTGACTTTGACCTTGACTTCGTCAACGCCCGGGTATGGGACGATACAGGTTCTTTTGTTTCAATTAGTGTTTCATTCGGTTAATTGTATTTTTCTATCAATTTTGTTCGATAATCTTGTTCCATTGGTTGTTCACAAGGAAATAACACTCTTATTTGAGTTTGGTTCACCATTTTAGAAGGCTTTGTCTCCATTGATGATTCCTTAAGCTTCCTTGAGTTCAATTCTGTTTTAGCATTCTGTTTTGGTGATGTTAATTTCGTTTTCAGTATTTTAGCTTACATATGTTCATTGAATTGTTGTCTTCCTTCAAGTATATTGTTGTGTTCAAAGTTTTAAAAGTGTCTATGATTGATTCAACTCACATCACCTTGTGTGTAATTCTCTCTATGTCTTCTTTCCATAACTGTTTGATATTTTTCGTTGTCATAAACAACCAGTTAAATCGTTATTTTAACTGATTATAATTTTGATATCTGTTTTGTTTGTCCATTGGATTGGCTTTCTGAATTTTTTTTCTGAGTTGATTTTTAAAGATTCATTCTAAGGAAAGTATTTGTGAAAACTTTTATAAACAATTCACCCCCCTCTTGTTCTAGCCATCAATCCTAACAATCTCGCCCTTGCCTCTCTAGGCAAGGGGGTGTCTTACTGGTGAACCATGTTGTTCTCATCCTTGACTTACAAACAAGGGAGAGGTTTCCTTTCTGACATCGACCTTGCTCCATGAGGGCAAGAGAGGATTTAATTGTCGAACAATGCTATTCGGCCTTAGGTTCTCAGCCAAGAGGGAGGCGTTCTTTGTGAACCATCCTATCCCGATCTTGAGACTTATAATCCAAGTGAACGGTTCATAACTGACCTCGTCCTTTCCCTTTAGGGTAAGGGAGGATTTAACTGGCGAACCATACTGTTCAACCTTGGCGTTCTCACTCAAGGGGGAGGTGTTCTCTACGAACCATCCTCTCCCAATCTTGAGACTTCTAACCCAAGGGAAAGGTCCGTAACTGACCTCATCCTCGCCCCTTAGGGAAAAGGAGGATTTAAGTGGCGAACCATATTGTTCAACCTTGGTGTTCTCACTCATGGGGGAGATGTTCTCTACGAACCATCCTCTCCCAATCTTGAGACTTCTAACCCAAGTGAAAGGTTTGTAACTGACCTTGTTAGATTTAATTGGCGAACCATATTGTTCAACCTTGGCGTTCTCACACAAGGGGGAGGTGTTCTCTATGAACCATCCTCTCCTAATCTTGAGACTTCTAACCCAAGTGAAAGGTTCGTAACTGCACTGTACAAAATGCTTGAAGATATATTCTTGTAACTGAATAACTAGAATTTTATTGGGTGACCTCGTTAAAAAACCCTTATTAGGGAAAAGAGTGTGCCCTAAAAATTGTGTACAATGCAATTGTTTAACTGAAATAAAATTTAAGGTGCTACGTTCCATGTACGAGGGATCGCTCCACCTTCTAATCTCTCGAGCCTATATGCCCCATTCCCAAGGGCCTTTGTCACTTTGAAGGGACCAGTCCACTTGGGAAACAACTTGTTTTCTAGCTGGTATGGGTGGGCCTTCCGCATCACCAGGTCAACGACCTGAAACTGCCGAGGTCTCAGCTTGGATTTGTACTCGTACTCCACCCTTCTCTTCAAAGCTTCGACCTTGATTCTTGCTTCCTCCCTTACTTCATCCAGTAGGTCCAAGTTCACCTTTCTTTCTTTGTTGGACTCTTCAACCACGAAGTTTTGGAAACGTGGCGAGTTCTCTTGGATCTCTACAGGAATCATTGCGTCCGAACTATACACCAAGCTAAAGGGTGTTTCTTTGGTAGTGTACTGGGGAGTAATGTGGTAAACCCACACAATTCTAGGAACCTCCTCTGCCCAGGTCCCTTTGGCCTTCTCCAGCCTTCTCTTCAGACCTCTGAGCAAAACTCGGTTGGCGAACTCGACCTGCCTGTTTGTCTAGGGGTGTTTGACTGATGTGAACACCTGCTTTATTCCCAGCTCTGTACATTGCTTGCCCAACTGTTGGCTCGCAAACTGGGTGCCATTGTCAGACACTAACCGTTTTGGGATTCCAAAGCCGCATACTACGTTTTTCCACACAAAGTGTTGGATCTTTTGGGTTGTAATCTGTGTTACTGGCTCAACCTCTATCCACTTTGTGAAGTATTGTATGGCAACCACGAGGTACTTCATCTACCGCACCGCTAAAGGGAATGGCCCCAGAATGTCAATCCCCCAAGTATGAAACGGCCATGGGCTATAGATAGACCTAAGCTCTTCTGGAGGTGCCTTATGGCAGTCAGAGTGTTACTGGCACTGCTTGCACCGTTATGCATATCCTGTGCAATCTTTCCTTATGGTTGGCCAATAATATCCTGCGTGAATGGCCTTTGATGAGAGAGCTCGGCCACCAATGTGACTCCCACATATCCCTTTATTGAGTTCTGCCATGATGTGCGTGCACTGCTCACCACTTACACATACCAAGATAGGGTGAGCGAACCCATGTCTGAACAATTTTCCATCGATCAAGGTGTACTTGCTTGATTTTTCTTGATTTTTCTAGCCTCTGTAGGCTCTAGCGGGAGTATCCCATCAGCCAAGTAGCGTTGGTAGAGTGTCATCCAGGTTTCTCCTGCTTCGACTAGGAAAACTTGCAACGACTTCTCCCCATCTACTGAGTATGTGCTTATTCTAGGCGTTTTCAACGTCTCCTGAGTCAACGACCGATTACTCCTATTCACCCCTTCCGAAGTGATTATCTGCTGGACTTCTGCTGTATTATCTGTGGCAGTTCGAGGTGTCCTCAATGTCTCTTGAATGACAGTCTTCTGTCTGCCCCCTTGCCAGAACTGGTGAGCTTTGCTAGAAAGTCAGCTCGGGCATTATGTTCTCTAGGGACGTGCACTAGCTTGAACGCCTCAAACGTCGCCCTCATAATCTGGACGTACTCTAGGTATGCGACCATCTGTGGATCTTTAGCCTGGTATTCTCCTATGACCTGACCCATGACCAAAAGGAGTCGCTCTTTGCCAGCAAACCTTTCGCACTTATCTCCTTAGCCAACAACATTCCAGCGATCAGGGCTTCATACTTTGCCTGGTTGTTACTGGCCTTGAAAGCGAACCTCAGGGCCTACTCAATCAATAGCCCATTTGGCCCTTCCAAGATGACGCTAGCTCCACTACCCTGTTGGTTGAAGGAACCATCTATAGAGAGTACCCATATGAAACCTGCTCCTTCTTGGTGTGTGGCTGTCGAGGAGAGCTCTACCACGAAGTCAGCATAAACCTGGCCTTTAATAGGGCCTCTGGGCTCATACTTCACATTGAACTCTGATAGCTCTACTGCCCAACGCACCATCCTTCTTGCAACATCTGGCTTCTGTAAGACCTTGCGAATGGGGAGGTCTGTCATCACTATTACGGTACAACTCTAGAAGTAGTGGCGAAGTCTTCGTGCTGAGAACACTATCGCCAGGGATGCTTTCTCTATGGCCTGGTATCTCACCTCAGGCCCTTGCAATACTTTGCTAACAAAGTAGATTGGCTTTTGTACCTGGTCCTGGTTTTGCACCAAGATCGAATTGATCGCCCGCTCTGTAACTGTGAAGTACAGACGAAGTGGAGTACCCAGTTGTGGCATGCACAACACTGGTAGACTGGCTAGGTACTCCTTCAATTTGAGAAATGCCTCTTTGCACTCCCTGATCCACACAAACCTGTTATTCCTCTTCAGACACTGGAAGTAGGGGTGCCCCTTATCTCCCCCTGCTAACACGAATTTGGACAGAGCGGCCATGCGCCCTGTCAACTACTGCACCTCCTTTACTGAGATCGGGCTCCTCATTGCTATGATCACAACGCATTTCTCAGGATTCGCCTCTATCCCACGTTCAGTGAGTAGGAACCCCAAGAACTTGCCTGCTTCTACCCCGAACACACACTTCTTGGGGTTCAACTTCAATTTATACTTAGCTATTGTGGTGAATAGCTCTTCTAAATCTACTACATGTTGCCCCCTCTGCTGGGAGGTGGCCACCATGTCATCCACATATGCTTGGACATTTCTTCCTATCATGGATGCTAGTACTCTGTCCATCAGCCTCTGGTAAGTCGCACCTGCATTCTTAAGCCCTAAGGGCATTACCTTATAACAATAAGAAGACAGTTCTGTCATGAACGTTGTCTTGTACTCGTCCCTAGGGTGCATCCTGATCTAGTTGTACCCAGAGAAGGCGTCCAGGAAGCTGAGTAGTCTGCAACCAGACGCACTGCCCACCAAAGCGTCAATACTAGGTAGTAGGTAGGAGTCCTTCGGACAGGCCTTGTTGAGGTCTATGAAGTTGACGCACATTCTTCATTTCCCGCTAGCCTTCTTTACCAACACCACGTTCGCCAGCCACTCAGGGTACTGAATCTCCCTGATGTGGCCAGCGTTGAGCAGCTTCTCTGTCTCTTCTCTAACGACCTGACGCCTCTCGTCATTGAAATTTCGTCTTCTCTGGCGAACAGGTCGGACCTGGGGGTCCATGGTGAGACGATGACACAGGAAGTCAGGATCTATGCCAGGCATGTCTTAGCCAGACCATGCAAAAGCATCCAGGTGTCGAGCTATGACTTCAACGATTTGGTCCTATGTCTCTTGGCCTAGGGATTTTCCAAGCTTGAACTTCTTCCCACCGATCTCTCTCTCCAACACGTCTTCGGCAGGTTCTGGTCGTCTCTCCGAGGCGATCACTGCGCGAGTGACCCTTTCTTGCCTTGGAGGTTGAGTGGTAACAGTGAACACTCATCTCTTCATCTTGAGGCTATTCTTGTAGCATTTCTTAGCCTCCTTCTGATCAGACTTGATAGTGATCACCGTACCCTCGAGGGAAGGCAACTTCATCTTCATGTGCCTCGTAGAGGCCAACGCTCCAATCCTGTTCAAAGCAGGTCTACCCAAAAGTATATTGTAGGCTGATGGAGCGTTAACAACAAGATACCTAATGTTTGCAGTGTGTCATGTTGTGCCATCTGTGAAGGTTGTCCTCGGCTCTATGTGTCTATGCAATTCTACCTGATCTCCAGTAAAACCATAAAAGCAATCGGTATAAGGTCTCAACTGGTCTGGAGACAACTGCAACTTGTTGAAGGTCGACTAGAACATCACATCGGCCGAACTTCCCTAGTCCACGAGAACGTGATGCACCCTCCTTCCTGTTGTCACTACCGAAATCACCACCGGATCATTGTCATGTGGAACAACGTCCTGGCGGTCGGCCTTGATGAAGACGAGGTCGACATAGGGAGTCTGATATCAGCCGTCGTGCATAGTTCTTTTGCTGGGAGGCGGTGCATCCTTCTCCTGAGAACCCTTCAGAGATGGTGTTGATCTCACCATGAATGGGCAATTTGTGCCTCTGATATCTTCCTGAGGCTGCTGATGCCTGAGCCCCTTGCGACTCTAGGAGGTAGTCCTTCAAGAAGCTGCTCTTCATTAGTTCGTCCAACTGGCACCCTAGTGACAAGCAGTTGCGTATGGCGTGGCCATAGGTTTGGTGGAATTCGCACCAAGCGTTCTTGTTGAGCCCCAACTTTTTATCAGTCTTCGAGAGCGCCTTCAGCCTTTCCGCTATATTAGGAATAGCAATAAACTCCTTCAACTCTACTAAAAAATTATGCCTGGGAGGCTCGTCCCCCCTTGTGTGTCCCCAAGTCTACGGCTTCCTTGTCCTATATGGTTGCTGCTTTCCCGAGCCTTTCTTCTCTGTTGTAACCTCGTGCATCCTCATGGGTTGAGGTCGACCTACTGCTCGGGGTCGGACAAGGCTGACGCTGTCGCATTTTTATGTGACTCGATCTTCTGCGATGATGTGCGCCACAGCCCAACGTTTGATCTCGCAGAACGTCTTCGGGAAATATCTAAGCAGTGAGTCACTAAAGGGCCCTGGTAGCACTCTTTCGTGAAGGCGTGCACCGTCATGGCTTCATCCTTGGTGTTTAGCCTCACCACTTGGACCCCAAACCTGTTTAAGAACTCTTTCAAGGACTCTCCCTAGTACTGTTTTATGTCAAAGAAATCGTAAGAGATCGGAGGGGGAGCCCTGTTGATAAGGTACTACTCTATGAATAGCGTTGCGAATTGGTCGAAGGTAGTAATGTGTACATCAGGGAAACTGACGAACCATTCCAACGCTGCGCCTTCCAATGTGCTCATAAAAAGCTTGCAGTACACACCATCTGGGCGTGGAACGCTGTGAGGTGAGCCTCTGGGTCCTCTACACCTGTGAAGGTGACTTTCGGGCCCATGGACGTGGCTGGTAACACAGCATCCATGATCGCCTGAGAGAACGGCATGGGGTGTGCCCTAGGTGGTATGGGTGGGGCACGCTCATCCACTACGCGCTGCCTGTTGCAAACTCATGCGCAATAACTCATTGGTTATGTGCAGCTCTTCGTTGTTTGCCTGTGACGCAACTAGGTCAACCTGAAAACGCTCTTAATCGACCCTAGACGCCACTACCACCTCCTGGAGGGTGCGTATAGTCTCCATGAGTTGTTGCATGGTGATGTTGTCCCCTCCCAAGGGCGCAACAGATCCTTGCCTCGTACTCCTCATATTGCTTATATATCTTAACACGATTGTGAGTGGGACCTTGTTTTATCGGGCCCCACGGTGGACGCCAAATGTTCTCGCCGGTTAACTTGTTTGTCGGTTGACTCGAATGGCAGTTTTTGGCCCACCTGTCTCTGCCTGAGAATCAAGCCTCCTTGGGTTGAAGAACATCTCACCTGCAAAGACAAAGGGCGCGTTGGCGGCCGTTTGCACTCCGACGCTCAAGTCAGTATTAGGGCAAAGAAACACTAAGTGTATAAAGCAGTTTCAATCTTAGAAACAATGTACCTTGCTAGGGTTCTTATCACCCTTTATATAGGTTGTAACTAGGGTTTACTTCTGTTCTGTTACCCATGTCTAGGGTTCCTTGGATAATGTCTCTGCGCCGCTAGTACACAATCTTAGCGTAATCTGGCACATAGGACTTCCCTTTACTGGAGTGCAACGACTAACAGAATGGCCGCCAAGGTACCAACTCATGCACCAATGTTGCGGGGCCATCTGTTCTATGGGTGCCCTAAGTATTCACGTGCCATGCATGCAGTCTTCCCTTGGAAACCCTAGCCCTAACGGGTCTTAACGCCTACAAGGGTTATTTACTTGTGACGCGCTCGAAGGCGTTATACACCCCGCGTGCATGGATCCTTCGTGACTTAGGCTCTTTCTTAGTATCTGGGAGTTACCTTCATGTTAACTCGTATTGCTTGTGGGTCCCAGCTTATGTGGCCCATCTTTACTATCTGACACCGATGTCTAATGTTTGAGGTCTTCTCTGGAGTTGATGACCGAGGACTGGTCGGTACAAAAATCATCTTTACATTTTTCCAACTCTTCTTTCATTGACTTGACTCTATTTTCAAGCCAGTTGTTTAAACCTTTCAACCGGTTTTGAGAAAGAGCCAATCAGTTAGCTTCTTCATGAGTTTCATTGAAAGCTTCTAGTAATTGGTAATAATTGTTTCCTTTGATTGAAGAGGATGAACTCATGCTACTAGATACAAATGCTTTCAGGGACAGGTTTGCTTCTTCATCATTAGAAGAGCTAGAGGAGGATACCTCATTATCATCCCATTGAACATATGCCTTCTTGGCTTTTCCCCTTCTTTCGCTTTTGAAATTTGTTCTATCCTTGCTTTCATTGTTGGGCATTCAACTTTGATATGACCCTTTTCACCACAGCCATAGCAAGTGTACTTGTTAAGGTTAAAATCATTAGGCTTTTTAGAGTTGTACCTTTTTGAAGCTTGGATTTTATTCTTCTTCAAGAACTTGCTAAACTTTCTTGACAGAAGACTAATGATATCTTCATCACTCTCACTTGAGTCTTGTTGCTTTTTATGATTGCAAGCATTAAGTGCAATGCCTTTGATGTGTTTGTCATCACTCTCTTGAACAACCAGCCTATTCAACTCAATCTCATGCTCCCTTAGATTACAAAGAAGCAACTGTCATTGATGTCAAGTCCTTTGATTCTGAAATGGCAGTGACCTTTGGCTGCCATGTTCTATCAAGACATTTCAAGATCTTGATGTTTAACTCCTCTTTATCAAAAGACTTCCCAAGGCTCATCAAATGATTCATTATAAGAGAGAACCGTTTATGCACATCACGCATATGGTCTCCCTTTTTCGCATTCTGAAAAGCTCATACTCTTGGATAAGAGCATGCTTTGTGGCCCTCTTGACATCATTTGTTCCTTCATGTGTGACTTCAAGAATGTGCCACATCTCCTTTGCTGAACTACATTGTGATACCCTAAAAAATTCATCACAACTCAAAGCAGAGGTTATTATAATTTTAGTAATCCAGTCAAACTGATGTGAGTTGATTAGGAGATTCATTAATTTGTGATACTTTAAGAACACATGATGAAGAATTGAATGGAAGAAGACAAGGTGCAGCACAATAAGGAGGCTTAAAGAGACATCAATGCAGTTCAATGCCTTGCAAATGATGAACCAAATTCATGAACATGAGTGTCATCTCCTTACACAACAAAATAACGAATATGAAACTAAAATAGAATGCGGAAATTGAAAGGAAAGCAAGAACAACACATTAAACCGAATAGAAACATAATATAAAGCAAATTAATCGATTGATATGAAGAATTAAGTGCAAAATTGAAAAGGAAACACAAGAACAATAAGAACAATCGGTAGAATTGAAGAACAAGACAACACAACATATTTTGGAATTGAATGGAATGGAAAAACGAAATTAGAAGATGAATGATAGGAAGAACTTATGTGGATGAAGCCATGGAAGGGAATAACACGCCACTTGAATGGTGATATATCCAAGATAAGTGCAAGATGCCGCCACTTGAGAGCTTCCCAAACTCACAAGATAAGACTAGTAGAAGGAGATCAATTCTCACAACTCACACAATTTGTGTATAGTAACTTTTCTTCAAATTCCAAATCTGAATTTACATGAGCATTGAACCTCTATCTATAGTGTGAGGATGCTGAAATTTAGGTGGGAAAATTCAAATGAAACTCATTTCAAATTGCCACAAAAAACAAGTCACATGGAAGGTGTGACTTCACATGGGAGGTGTGACTTGGTTTCTTTCTTTGACACCTCCTAAAACTATACCTACACCTTCTTTTTATGTCACATGGAAGATGTGACTTATCTTTGTACATTAGCACCCCTTATATCTATATCTACACCTTCCTTTTATGTTCTACATAAAACCTACTCTACTTTTGTTTATTTTTTACTATTTGGACCCTTTACGTGAGCCCACTTATTTACAACATTTTGCTAATTATTTTAAGAAGACTAATAGGAAGAACTTCAAGTGCTTTGGCCCTTGTCCATTTCTCCTTGTGATGAAGTCTTTCTTTGCTTATTGAGATGACCCTTCAAGTACAACATCCTTGGTCATCTTCATGTATTTTTGGTTTACATCATGCCCCCCAAGTTGGAGAGAATTCGCCCTCGAATTTAGAACCCCTGCAAATAACATAGTGAGTTTGTACACAGAGAAGATATTTCTAAGTTTAGGTTGTGTAACAAACTTATGTGCATAAAGTTTGGGGAGTTCATATGGGGAAATTCTAGAAGCATGCCATGATTGTAGAGAATGTTTAGGGAAGAGATGATTGGTTTGTAAAAATTCTCTTAAAAGTGGGAAACTTTTAGAAGGTATGTTAAGATCATCCCTAAAATTTCTTAACAAAGATGTCAAGTATTCAGAATTTTTGGGAAATGAAAAAGAAAAGGAAGAAAAACACCTTGGAGGTGAAGGAATAAGACCCATTGTATCTTGGCCTTCGGTTTCTCTTTCATTTTCACTTTTGGATTTTGTTTTAAGTTGGTTTTGTTTTACCTCACTTAATGTTGCTGGTTGTTTATTTGGACAATTGGCAGCTATATGCTCAAAACTTAAACATTTAAAACATTTGGTTTTTAAATTTTTGGTGGGTGACTTAGGGGTAGAAGGATTTTGGGGAGAAACTTTTGGTTTAGAAGTGGGTTGGTTTGAAAATTTTGAAGGATAAGGTTTTGTAAAAGGTTTGTGTGTGTCCTTCCAAGAAGAGTTATAGAAACCATCACGATGAGTATGTATGAAAGTTGTTGTTTTCAAAAGGTGTTATTCCACCTTGATGACTAGGTGAACCACTTTCTTTAAAGAAGAGTACTCATGTAATTCTACAAAATCTTTAATTTCTCTTCTCAAACCACCTACAAACATAGGTATCTTGGTTTCTTCATTATCATGCATATGAATTTGTACAGGCCAGACCTCGGTCATTGGTCTGAGAGAAAGACATCGGACATCGGACATCGGCGGACTAATAGCGATGGCGGGCCACGTAAGTTGGGCCCCACAGATTGCATGAGTTAACATGGGTTAACACCCCGATACAAGAAGAAACCTAAGTCACGAGAGGATCATGCATGGGGTGTCTATGGTACATTCGGGTACCGCACAAACAAGTGTTCCTTGGAGGCGCTAAGGCCTGTTAGGGTTAGGGTTTCCCAGGAAAGACTGCATGCATGACATGTGAATACTTAGGGCACCCGCATAACTGATGACGCTACAAGCGCTGGTACGTGAATAGGTACCTTGGCAGCTACATTGTTAAGTCTTTGCACTCCAGGAAAGGGAAGTCCTATGTGTCAGATTACGCTAAGATTGTGTGATAGCGGCGCAAGGACATTCTCCCAAGAACCCTAAGCTCACTAAGAGACGTGGGAGCATCGCAGAAGTAACCCTAGTTACAACCTATAAATAGGGTGGTAAGAACCCTAGCAAGGTACACCATTTCTAAGACTGAAACTACTTTATTCATTTACTGTTTCTTTTCCCTAGTATTGACTTGAGTGTCGGAGTGCAAACGACCGTCAGGGTGCCCTTTTTGTCTTTGCAGGTGAGGAGTTCTTCAACCCAAGGAAGTTTGATTCTCTAGTAGAGACAGGCAGGCCAGAGACTGTCGTTCGAGTGAACCGACAATCGAGTTAACTGGCGAGAACATTTGGCGCCCACCGTGGGGCCCGATAAAACTAGGTCACATTCGCAAGCGAGTTTAGAGCCACCAGGAACATGAGGAGCACGAGACAAGGATCTCATACGCCTTTAAGAGGGGACAACGTCTCCATGCAACAACTCATGAAGACCATATGTGCCCTTCAGGAGGCGGTAGCAACATCCTGAGTCGACCAAGATCGCTTCCAGGTGGATCTGGACAGATCGCAAGCAAACAATGAAGAGTTGCGCATAACCAATGAGAAATTGCGCAGAACTTTGCAAACCATAGGAGAACGCACTGTGGACGAGCGAGTCCCGCCTCTGCCAGTTAAGGCTCCCCACATGCCGTTCTCTCAGGTGATCACGGAAACTGTGATACCAGTCATGTCCATGGGCCCGAAGGTCACCCTCACAGGTGTAGAGAACCTAGAGGCGCATATCACAACGTTCTACTCCCAGATGATGCTTTCATGAGGTTCCGATGCCGTGTATTGTAAGCTATTCATGAGTACGCTGGCAGGTGCAGCGTTGGACAGGTTCGTCAGTCTCCCTAACGAACACATTACTTCGTTCGACCAATTCTCAACGTTGTTCAGAGAATAATATATTGTCAACAGGGCTCCCCCTCTGATCTCTTACGATCTATTTGATGTAAAGCAATACCAAGGAGAGTCATTGAAAGAGTTCTTAAATAGGTTTAGGGTATAAGTGGTGAGGCTACACACCAAGGACGAAGCCATGACGGTTCACGCCTTCACCAAAGGAGTGCTATCAGGACCCTTCAGCGACTCGCTGATCAGATGCTGCCCAAAGACGTTTTGTGAAATTAGGCATCGAGCCATGGCACACATCATCATAGAGGATCGGGTCACAGAAAAACGAAGTAGCGTTGGTGTTGTCCGACCTCGAGGAACAGGTTGTCCTCAGGCCATGAGGGTACTCAAGGCCACGACGGAAATAAAGGCCCAAGGAGCATAGCCGCCATACGAAGAAAGGAAGCCCCAAACCAGGGGACGCACGAGAGAAAACACTCCACCCAGACACAATTTTCGAGTGGACCTTAAAGAGCTTATCGCCATCCCTGATGTGGCCAGCAGACTAAAGTCCCCGCCAAAGACTGATAAGAGGATAGGGCCCAGTAAAATCGCTTGGTGTGAGTTCCACCAAGCCATTGGCCATAACCTACGCAGCTGTCTGACGCTGGGTTTCCAGTTAGATGAACTGGTGAGAGGCGGGTTCTCGAAAGATTACCTGCAAGAGCCGCAGGGGGCCCTGACGACAACGGCCCCAACAGGAGATCAGGGGCACGAGGTGCCCATCCATGGGAAATCAACACCATTGCAGAAGGATTCTCTTGAGGAGGATGTACTGCCTCCCAGTTCAAGAAGTACGCTAGGGGAGTGATGATAGTGGAAGCTCAGGGGTCAAACCTGATGCTCAAGCCCGGCCTTGTCTTCACGTGGTCCCGCATGATAATGATCCCATGGTGATCTCAATGGTGACAGTAGGTAGAAAGGTGCACCACGTCCTAGTTGATCAAGGAAGCTCGACAGATGTGATGTTTTGGTCAACCTTCAACAGTTGTAGTTGTTTCCCGACCAATTGAGGCCTTACTTTGGATGTTTGTACGACTTCCCAGGAGACCAGGTGGAAGTGCAAGGGCACACAGAGCTGCGGACAATCTTCACTGACGGTGCAGCCTCCCGCACTGCCAACATCAGGTACCTTGTTGTTAACTCTCCTTCAGCCTACAACATTCTTTTGGGCAGACCTGCTTTGAACAGGATTAGAGCAGTGGCCTCGTCAAGGCACATGAAGATTAAGCTGCCTTCCCTTGAAGGAGTCGTGATCACCATGAAGTCTAATCAGAAGGAGGCCAAGAGGTGCTATGAGAACAACCTCAAGATAAAGAGAAGAGTGTGCTCAGTCACCACCCAACCTCCAAGGGAAGAAAAGATCTCCCGAGAGCAGCGACTCGAGCCTGTAGAAGAGATTCTGGAGAGGGAGATCGGGGTTGGCAGTTCCAGGTCACCGACCTAGTAATACGAGGAGACAACCCACACCAGTTAAAAAACAAGTTATCTCCCAAGTGGACTGGTCCCTTCCGTGTTGCAGAGGCCCTTGGGAATGGAGCATACAGGGTCGAGACTTTAGAAGGTGGAGCAATCCCTCGTATGTGGAACGCGACAAACCTTAAGTTTTACTTTAGTTAAGATTATTGCATTGTACACAGTTTTAGGGGACACTCTTTTTTTTAATAAGGTCACCCAATAAGAATTTTAGTTATTCACTTAAAGAGAAATGTTTTGTACAGTGCAGTAATGAACCTCTCTCTTTGGTTTGATACGCCAAGATCGGGAATAGTATGGTTCTTCGTGAGCCTCCCTCTCGTGTGAGTTCACCAAAGTTGAGAACAACATGGTTCAAACGGTTAAAATCCTCTCCTACCTTTGTACAGTTAGGCCGAGATCAGTAAAACGGGCATCTCCCTCTGGTTAGAAACACCAAGACTGGGAAGGACATGGTTCTTATGGAGCCTCCCTCTTGTGTGGGAATGCCAAGGTCGAGAACAAAACAGTTGCCAGTTAAAATCCTCCTCTGCCTCTACACAGTTAGGGCGGGGTCAGAAAGAAGGACCACTTCCTTGTATTGTAAGGCAAGGTCAAGAACAGATTAGTTTTCAGTCAAAGGTCTCCCTTGTCTTGAAAGACTAGGTTGAGAGTGGCACGGTACCTAGTTAAGGATCTCCCTAGACCTATGAGCCAAGGTCGAGAACGACGTTCCCCTTACCTTCATTTGGCAAAGGTTAGGGCAAAGTGAGAGCTTGTGTAGGCATGGCTTTTATGAAGATCAAAGTCAACAAGTAGTAAAGGAGCGTGCTACCTAAGTCGTGAAGGCCCTAAAGCATTGTTAGATTAAGCAAGTTAGACAAAGCAGTTAACAACGAGAAAGGGGCAAGTTAAGAATACAACAAATTTTATAAACAAGTAGATATATATACAATTCGCTGAAATTGTTCGTTAAACAGTTAAGTTACAATGAAAAGAGAGTTACTCCTAGGCGTCAACCAGTTGCCCATCAACAACTCTCTTGGTCAATCTAGTCTGAGATAGGTCCACCCCAGGATGCACGCACGCAACCTGGGCCATGGCATCCTCAAACCCAGCACCATATGCCCCAGCAGCGTCGGTGTCGAGCTCCTCCTTCATCTGATTGAAGAGTTTGTCCTTGCAGACTAGCTCTCCCTCCAGTTGGCCAAACCGCACTTCTTGTTGGGTGGCCCTCTCCTCCATCCTGGCCATTTTAGCTTGTGACTCCTCAGCTTTCTCCTGCAAGGCGAGGACCTCATTTTGGAGAGGCAAAACCTTCGCATGGGCACGCAGGGCCTCTTGAGACTTCTCAAAAAGGAGTCTTTTGGTCTCCTTATCTGTTTGACGAAGGTTTGCCAACACCAGGTGCAACGCGGTTTCGCGTTGAGTGAACTTCTTGACCTGGAGGGCGTCTCGACTTGCTGCCTCCCTTAGTTCTTGCATCTCAGCCTGCAATTCTTGAACCTTGGTAGAGGCACGACTGGATGCAACGAGGAAAGTCGCAAGACCCCTGGCTGCATGCCCTCTCAGGGGGTCTTCGCCCTAGCTCTCCATCGTTTCCCCGTCTAGGAAGGTTTGAAGAACCTCCTGGAGAAAGGCATGCAGCTCAGTAGCGAAAGGCACGCCAGAATCGCCCTTAGGGGCACTCTCTCCCCCACCTTCATGCGCCACCAAGTCACGAGGGGAAGAGGCACTTGGGGGGGTTCTCTCAAAAGGAGGAGGCGCGACCCTCAGAGCCCGATTGGGCTGGGACAACGGCATCGACACCCCTTTTTCTCTTGAAGACGAGGCCAGAGCAGGTGTTCTCTTCCTTAGAGGCAGTGGCCTCAACTACTCCCTTCAGCCTAAGATCCGTAGGGGCTGGAGCAGAAGCGCTTGGGATTGGAATAGGCGCAAGAGGGGCATCCGATGGGCCAACACCCGCTTTGAGCCTGGAGGCTGCCTCAACTAGCATCCTCCTCTTCTTTGTGTTTAGCACCATGTCTGCACGAGGAAGCAACAAGGCATAAGAAAGTAAAGCATGCAAATAAAGACAGGTAAAGGCAGATGGAAGAGAAGGCAAGTACCAACATAAGACTTGAGAAGCTTGGGGTTGTACTCAAGCTTGATCAATTCAGTCGTGCTAAACACCACGCCCAAGCTGGAAAGAAGCTTGCACACTGTTCCGTCCGGTTGACCGGGACGTCTTCGTGCGTGGCCTCAATCGTCAGCTAAGGACTCCTTCCCACTGAATGCTTGCAAATTTCCTGCAAAAAGAGGACAGAGTGGCGCCCTAGCGGCCGTTTGCACTCCGACGCTCAAGTCAGCCAGCAAGAAACACCAAAAACTGTCCACCCACGTATCTGAGCACCGCGTGTGG
>Ga0123341_1002195_pt1 | contig 15794 bp, 5 predicted proteins | sample Turbeapinknodule_FD_89959 | JGI IMG/M metagenome (GOLD analysis project Ga0123341, IMG submission 89959) | Root nodule microbial communities of legume samples collected from Mexico - Turtle bean Mexico pink nodule | ecosystem: Host-associated > Plants > Roots > Nodule | place: Mexico: Nepantla... | reverse complement strand
GCTAATGTTTGATAGCAATTTAGAAACTATTTTATAATTTTTTTATTAATAATAAAAACTATTTTAGATACTAATAATGTTTTGACTAATTATTTTTTGTCTCTAAATTAGTTGTTACTAAATTATTTTCTTAGTGTTATTAAAGTCTTACTCCTACTGTTAATCATGATTAAATTTTTCAATGTAATTTTCCATGGTTGTGCTTAAGTAGAACACTATTAGGCCTACATGGTTTTGGGATCTCTTTTATCAAACTTTTTGGGACATTAAGGGGGTTTAAAAGGGTGTAAAACAAAAAAAAAATCAACATAGTTGACTGGTCTCGAATCTTATTTACAACTCTATTTCGTTGATAAGTTTCAAGGTGTTGGGCGGATTCAAGATTTCAGAACAATTGTTGGTACGAAATTTGGTTTTAAAATCATTACTAAAGTGTTGGTTGATCTCTTATCTTATATTATTATAAAAAATTATCTCTCTTCAATAGTTTCACTTTATAAAAGATATGGATATGGTGTATGCCATTAATAATGCATTAGAAGCTATTAACATGCATGATGAATGCATTCATGGTGGAATGCCATAAAATTGTAATTTCCTTCTTTCCACGTTGAAATTTAGTTTCAATGATATTTTCCATTCCTGGATTGATGTCATTTTTCAGCCAGATTCTCAATCTCTATTAATGCTAACATGAAAGCTTACATGGCTTGTAAGACGTTTATGAGGCAAATGGATCCTCTCATGGTAGAGCCCCCAACCACACACAATCACATAATAAGGAGGATGAAGACCTAGAGTCTGTTTATGGACTTATTTGTAAATATGGGTCTAATTGACCTTTTTGTTTATCTTTGTAGGTCCAATCAAGAGGACAACTCTAGGATAAAGGAATGCACAAAGCAAACCAAGAAGACCTCCAACTCACCAAAACATAAACTAGACCTTTAGTTAGAATAGCACAAGAAGACTGAGTTTCGATTGACTAGTAACATTATTTTTTGGGTCAAGCTTTAACTTAAATAAATTGTATAAAGTTATTTAGGATTTCATGGGCCATGTATTGGGCCTAGTAGCATAAAATAATTGGACCAAATATTTTGGGCTTGTATTTGGGCCAACAGGATAATAGGTCTAGTTAGGGTAACAATTGGGCTCCAAAATGTCCAGCCCTATCTCCTATAAATTGAGGTGTTTGGCTCATGGAAAAAAAGTTCAAATATATGAGTGTTATGCTACCAAATTGCAAGCCTAAGCACTCTCTTGTCTAGCCTCTTTAGGATAGACACATTTGGTCTCATCTTCCACCTTTTCCAAGTGATGTGGCCAAACCAATCACTCTCCACACTCTTCATGGCAACTACAAGGAATACATGACTCCAATGGAGCTCTCCTTGACTCACTACTTCCATTAAGTTTCCGCCAATTCTCACCCAATTTTAAGAAAAACCCATTCGAATGAAGGAGATGTTATCACTCTCACCCATGATTATTGGCTTTAAAAAAGAGGTTCTTAACAAAGATATTTTTTACTTGAAAAAACACAAACAAATTCTTCCTATGATATGTTCTAAAGTTATAAAACACTATTTTTGTCTATGCATATGACATTTTTGTCAAATTATTTGTATAGCTAAATGTTTTTTAATGGTCTTTTATACAAGTTTTATATCTTTGAGTGTATCCATATGTATTAAAACATCATTGGTTTTGGTCATAGATAATTGCCTAACATATATAAAGGCACCTCTTTTAAAAGGAGTTATGTACATAATTTTGGTGGCTTAGTAGATTGTACTCATTAAAATTTTCTCATTCAAAAGGCATGCCTTTTTTTTATTATTAGACACATTTAGCTAGTTTTTTTGTGATATTTTATTTACATATTATTTGTTTATTTGTTTCTTAGAAGAAGGTATATTTTCTAACTACCAAGAGAGGGTTAGGTTTAGTTTCTATTTATGATCTTAATAGAGTCTGTAATATTAAGTGTGCTTGATATATGCTAAAATCTCACTCGCAATGGGGTCTTATGATGCAAGCATGTTTTGTTTTTTTTGTACTAATCTTAATTTGAAAAGCCACAAGCCTTCTTATTTTTGGTCATCTTGAGTTAAGCTTATCATTGAACTCCATAACACTTGGTGCCTAGACTTTCCCATAGAAAAATCAATCGATCTTCTTAACCATATTCACAATCAACTTATAGCCATTGTGAAGGATTTTACACATGAGGGATCTCTAAAAATCCTCATGTGTATCATTCCTAAACTACCAATTCTAAAAGATAAACTCGTGGTTTTACAGGAAGGTATTTGTTTGAGTTACCACATTGATTAAAGATATTGTTAAATAAAGGTATATAAGTGTGTGAAAACATCATCTTACAAGCCATTTTTATTAGGTTAATTTAAACTTAAAGTCCATTTTCAAATATTACATCAAAGCTTATCCTAATGAAATTTGTTGGATCTATTCATCCTCCCTCTATTCCTACGTTAGAGATGTATAGTCCTTGAAATGAGAGATTGTGTTGTTAATCCTAAGTTGAATTGCAATATGACCAAATTATAATATATCAGTGGGTGCAGACCTAACCGTACAAGCTAGTTTTATGAGATTGAGTTAGGCTTAAAGCTCACTTTCTAAGATGACATCAAAACATGACCACCCTACATTCTAATGCTTAAGATGTTTGGTCCTTAATGTGGGGAGTTTTGGAGATCCCACATTGATTGGAGTATGATCAAAATATAGTATATAAGTGGACGTAAACCTCGTATTACAAGCTAAGTTTGTGAGGTTGAGTTAGACTTAAACATTTTGGAAAGAGAAGTCACAAATTTAGTGGTTTAACTATGCTTATAAAAACTTTGATTTCTTTCACATGGTTAATTTAACAAATATTCTAAATAAATCTTTTTATAAGGAATGATCACAACTTTCTCCCTTATGTGTTGAATACTAAAAATCATGTCTTTAAATTCTTTTTTGATCTATATACTTAAAAAATGTTATCTTTGATAATGATCTCATTAGTAAAGTATTACTCCTATGAATAATCATGCTTATAACTTGATACGACCCAAGTCCACAAGAAGATAACCAAGGATGCCAACTATGAAGGGTCATCTCAACAATCAAGGGAATACCTCATCAGTAGGAGGAATGGACAAGGACTAGAGAACTTAAAGTTCTTCATACTAGTCTTCTTAAATATTTAGAAAAATATTGTAAATAAGTTGGGCTCAAATGAGGGGTCCAAATAGTAGAATAAACATAGAGTAGGTTTAAATAGCATAATTAGGAGGTGAAAACATAAGAATGGGCCATACGAAGTCCATTAGGGTAGAAAGGAAAACCTAGGTTCTAGAATGTATGGAAGGGTGCGGTTTTGACCAAAGTTGAGACCTAAAACCGCACCATATTCTACCTTCCCATTCTACCCTCTTTTCTTATTTTCCAAGGCTCCTAAATCTATAAATAGGGAGGCCTACCCCATGTATTCATAAGTGGAAATTAGAGTAAAGTTATTATACACAAATTGTGTTAGAGTGTGTGAGCATTGTCTCCCTAAACCTTTATCTTATTTTGTGAGAAATTGAGAGCTCTCAAGTGGCGGCATTCACACTTATCTTGGACCAAATCACCAATCCAAGTGGCGTGTTCACCTTCTCAAGCTCATCTCCTAAGTTTCCTTTCACTCATCTTTTTGCATTCCATTTCCATTTCCATTTCAATTTTCAATTCCAAAATATGTCTTGTTCTTGTTCTTGCTTCTTGAATTCAATTCGGTCCATATGTTGCTCATCTTATATTTGATAAATTGCCGCACCATATTTTGACATTCATCTTCACCATTAATTGTGTTTTTTCCTTTGGCTTTGTGAAAATGAACCTTCACATCTACTTAACACTTGTTAAGTTAATGTCCAGTGGGAATTCTCCTTAGGCTTCTCACCTATAATTTTCCTAAAATCTAAATCTAAGTAAAGTGTCACCAAACAAATGAACCATCCTAAAATAATGCTTAAGATGTTTGGTTCTTAATGTGGGGGAGTTTTGGAGATCCCACATTGATTGGAGTATGATCAAAATATAGTATATAAGTGGACGCAAACCTCGTATTACAAACTAAGTTTGTGAGGTTGAGTTGGACTTGAACATTTTAGAAAGAAAAGTCACAGATTTAGTGGTTTAACTATGCTCATAAAAACTTTGATTTCTTTCACATGGTTAATGTAACAAATATTCTAAATAAAATCTTTTTATAAGGAATGATCTCAACTTTCTGCCTTATGTGTTGAATACTAAAAATCATGTCTTTAAATTCTTCTTTGATCTATATACTTAAAAAATGTTATCTTTGATAATGATCTCATTAGTAAAGTATTACTCTTATGAATAATCATGCTTACCTATGTGCTTGATTTTAAGCAACCTCTACACTTGTGTTTGACTTCAATGATAATATTTCCTTACGTCCAAGTTGTTTTGGCATCTTAGGACTTTGCAAGGTGTAAAATAATTCTTTTAACAAAGATGACTATTCCTAGTCTTAATGCTAACTCCATTTCATTCATACCTAAGGTTTAGGGTGTTGATTTGATTCAATATTTAAGACGAATTATTGTTGCAAACTTTGATTTTGAAATAATCACTAATGTATTGGTTGATCTCTTATCTTGTATTATTATGAAGAATTGTCCTCCTTATAAATTTGGATTTATAAAAGGTATGGGTATGGTGGAAGACATCAATATCAAATCAAAGTTATTAACATTCTTAATGAAAGGATTGATGAGGAAACACATCCACAAAGTTTGATATTAAAATTACTTTTAACATTCTAGATTGTAATTTCCAAGTGATATTTTTTTACTTCTAGATTGATGTCATTTTTAGCTAGACTCTCATTCCCTATTAATGATAACATGGAAGGTTATATGACTTGTAAAAAGGGTGTGAGGGAGGGGATCCTCTTTCACCCATGCATATTCATTTTGCTATTTAAAAATACATTTCTTACTTGAGAGAGATCAAAAAAATTCTTCCCATGGAAAATTCTTAATGTATAAAAGGACCATATATTTTTGTATGTAAATGATATTTTTTTTTGTCTTTTGCAGTACAAATACCAAATTTTTACATTGCATATGTCATGATTTCAGTTAAGTCGTTAGTTTAGCTACATGGATTTTTATGCATGTTTATATCTTGAAGTATATCCATATGCATTAAAACATCTTTGGTTTTGGTCATGGATTGTTGCCTTCAACATATCTTGGGGTTCCCTTTTTTATAGGAGTTATGCATACACAACATTTTTGTGGCTTAGTGGATTATATTCATGTTAAAATTTCCTCAGAAAGGGCAATATTTTTTCAATTGTGGGACACATTCAACTAGTAGTTTCATATTATCAAGTTTGATTATTTATATCTTACATGTATATAATAGACTAGTTTCTATCATAAATGATTTGGAACATTTTATACAAAATTTAGTTTGGATTGGTAATATATAAAAATAAGAGTGTAATTGTTTCTTGGAAGAAAGTATGTTTGTTAACTGGTCAAAGTAGGTTAGGTTTGGTTTCTATTTTTTATCAGCCAATAATATTAGGCATTCTTAAGATATGTTATATTCTTACTCACAATGGGATCTTATGATGTGACCATGTTTCTTCCTTGATATCTTTATTTGAAAAGCCATAAGCTTTCTTCTTTGTGATCATCTTTATCTAACCTTACAAATGAACTCCGGGATAATATTGGTTGGGAATTGGGAGACAATTCTCATATCAATGTTTAAAATGCTAATTGGTGCTTGGACTCTCCCATATATAAAGCAATTCCTATTTGGACATGAAGGATCTTTGTTTAAACCCCACATTTATCATTGATAAACTACCAATTTTAAATGAGAAAGCCATGACTCTGAAGGAAGGTATTTGTTAGAGATCCCTCATTAACTAGAGATGTGATCAAATTACATTATATAAATGAATATAAAACCTCACCTTACAAGTTGGTTTTTCATGTTGATTTAGGCTTAAAGTCAAATTTCTAAGACAATATTGTAGAACATGGGAGCTTTGATGATTCAAATCTGTGTTGAAGGTTGAAGTTGTGCTGTTTTTAGTTTGAGCTTAGTCTAGGGTGTTTAGAATTCTTGTAAAGATCATTCCTAGTCCCTTGCACAAGCTGTTTCAATCTATTTTAAAAGAAAAAAAGTGTTTTTCTAAGCAAAGAGAAAAATAACCGATTGAAACCACGATATAAGTGGTTGTTTGCCACTCAGCTTGATTAAAGGTTTTTAAAATTGTTTTTGTCTTGGTTAAATAACTGCCTAACCAATTCAACCGATTAAAACGACTTTTCAACCGGTTGATTGTCACATTTCATAATAGCTTTTCAAAAACCTGTTAGATTTGTTTTCGGTTGGATCAAAACTGTTTTGGCTCATGATTGACTGCCTAGAACGACTAGTTTTAATAGCTATAAGTATGGCTTCTCTTTGTATTTCAAAAAAAACAACAAAACACATTTACAGTGAGATTGAAACTATTTTTTAGAAGAGATTCAAATCAAGTTTTGCAAGATTGCTAAGTAATTATGCACTAGTTCAAGGTCTGATCGTATGAGCTCTGTGATTCTTGTAAATTCAGGTGTAATCTGTTCCTTTCTGGTTCTTGTATTTGTTCTTTTATAAAACTTGTGAAGTGTGTGAACCTGTAAAGTCAGAGGGTGTTCTGACTAAGGTTGTGTGTAAGGAAAAGAGGGTGAGTGGTTCCTGTGGTATCAATATAACATCTTTGTGATTGTGTGTATTGTAATCTGTGATTCATTACTAGTGGAACCCAGTGGTTGTTTTAGGAACTGGATGTAGCTCAAGGTTGAGTGAACCAATATAAATTGGTTGTGTAATCTCTATCTCTCTCTCTCACTCCTTATAAATTGTTTGTTTTAATTTTGTTTTGTTGCTGCCATAAACAACCGGTTAAAACGAAGTTTCAATCGATTGAAAATCTGCAAACAGTTTCAATTACATTGTTTGATTGGCTTCCTTGATTACTTCTTCCGTGATTGTTGCTAAAACTTCATTCTTATCCAATCTTTTCGAAAATCTTTTGACAAACAATTCATTCTCCCCTCTTGTTTAAGCCATTAATTCTAACAAATATTAGAGTCTATCCTAATGAAGTTTTCCAGGCCTATCGAGCCCCCTCTATTCACATGCTCAAGATATTCAATTCATGATATGAAAAGTTATGTTAGAGATCACACATCAATTATAGATATGATGAAATTATGAGATGTTTAGTCCTCAACGTAAGGAATTGTGTGGAAATCTCACATTAACTAAAGATATGACCAAATTATACAATATAAGTGAGTGTAAACCTCCCCTTTTAAGCTAGTTGTGAGGTTGAGTTGGACTTAAAGTCCACTTTCTAAGATGGTATAAGAGTTTGCCCCATATATTCTCATGCTTGAGATGTCTAGATCCTTGTGTGAGGGATGTGTTAGAGACCCCACATTGGCTACAAATATATTCAAATTATAGTATATAAGTGGACGTAAACCTACCTTTTAAGTAAGTTTTGTGAGGTTAAGTTGAACTTAAATTTCACTTTCTAAGAGTGTTTAGAAAGAATAACTACTTTGGAAACTAGCCACGGATAGTGTGTTTTCTTTTATTTTAGCTTTGTCGTATGTGAAAGGCCCTCTAACATAAAATTTAAGATATAAAAACTTTTGGTCTCAAGTTATTTCTCCCTCACAGTCTTTTTTTATTTAAGATTAATAGATAATAGACTACCTATTAATGACTTTATCCATAAAATTTGTTTTACAATGATATCTTATTGCAACTTTTATGGTAAAGATGAAGAAAATACAAATATTTTTTGTTGTCCTTTTGTGACTTTCATGTGACAATTGGAATTTATTGGATTTCAAGAGTGAATAACGTAGGAAAACCATGATGACCGTGGTGAATTCTATTATAATCCATATTATTTGGATGACTTGGAAAACAAATAATTCTCCTAATTTGCTAATAAATATATTTTTCTTGATCAAGTTTTTTCGTGCATTAAATTTCAAGCTTCTATCTAAGGGAGACTTTCTAAAGGTAATGATAGTGTTTCCATGAATGATTGTTCTTTCCTTAAATTCCTTTACGTTCTTATCTATCCTTCTTTTGCATATCTGATAATTGAAGTAAAATGGTTTCCTCATTTGAGAACTTTGATCATGTCTCTTGATCATGTCCTTTTTGTGGTAACTCTGATCATGTCTCTTGTAACGATCTATTTAGTTAAGGTAATCTCCTCGGTTAGTTTTAGTCCATCAATGTTGATTATGCTCTAGTTATTAACATTTTAGTCATTACTCTTGCAAGATCATTTTAACTAGAGGGTTATATAACTTGAAGTTGACTCATAATTACCCTTTTTTCTTTTCATGATGAAAATGTGGTGCCTTGACATCTTTCATGTTATTCGCATATGCAATTCTTGTGTTGATAGGCTAACTAATTATGAGGTTGATTTACATTCCTAATTTCATAGGTTATGATTTTCTTATGAACTTTCATAGGTTATGATTTTCTTATGAACAATAAGATCTTCTTCCTTTCCATTTTTCATAACTTTGTTGTTGCTCTTTTCTTATCTTAAGGATTGAACTAATTCTCTTATTGATTTTTTTTTATTGTAATACATATTTGATATGCTTTTGCACATTACCATCTCCCCTAAAATTATGTTTAGTTACTAATCATTCATAGATGATAAAATTGATTCAATTAGACAAAGTTAACTCACCAAAATTGTGGATTAAACTATATTGTTTTATTCACTTATTAGTCTCGTCAAATCGACAGGACTATATGTTGACTTATTAATCTAATTTTATTTTTTAGAATAGACTTTTATTTATTTATTTATTTATTTTAGGCTTAGATTTAAATCATGTAATATTTTTAAGATTTTAATGTTCTTGAAAAAATTTAAATATATATTTCTTATTGATACTAGTTTATTTTATAAATTCAATTAATCTAACAATAATAAGAAAGTTTATATTTTAAAAATTAATTTAGGGTATTTATTGATATATTTTATATTTTTTAATATAAATTTGTAAATTTAAGTTAAATTTTCAAAACAATATTTGAATATTTTTCCTTGTTTTCTCATTTGGTGGCTTGTTATCCACCCATAAGTTAGTCGAACCATAATTTTTTGACTAATTTAGGTAGGAGTTAGAAGGTCTTGACATGTTTTGGGTAAGCTAATGACACTGATTTGTTTGGTTACCTTTAATCATTTGGCATTTACTTATACAGATCCTTTTCTCATTTCATCTTCTTTAGTTATAAATATTTTTCTTTTATTTCTATATTTATGATTTGTAAACCATTATAGGGCTAAGAGGATTTTCTTTTGTAAAATTATAAGATAAAAAAGAGTTCAAATTATTTTTCATTTGTTACTTTTGAAAATAATTCACCTACTATTGATCCATGTGCATTGATTAAGGGGGGGTATGGATCAAAACTAGGTGTAATATTTCCTAAAAGAACAAACATAACATATTATTGGGAAGTCAAATTCTGAATAAACAAAAAATTCAAAAGAGTAATAATAAACCTGCATAAAAAAATATTAAATAACAATTAATTTTAAAAACAAAAAATAATTATTTATTATATTAACTAAGTTAGATATTATTTTATAAATTAATTAAAAATTATGATATTATTTTAACTAATTATTTTTTATTTTAAAATTATTTATTATTTAATATTTTTCTTTGTGCTAATTCATGAAGTAACTTAAAAGTAAAGTAATCAAGGATTAAGGTCTCACTATGAGTGGAGGATCTTCCTTGTCATGTCCATGACTAGGTCCAGGCCCATGCCCATGCCCATGTCCAGGCCCATGCCCATGTCCAGATCCATGCCCATGTCCATGTCCATGTCCATGTCCATGTGCATGACCATTTCCACGACGATGGTTGGCATTTAGGGTATCCCTCTCATTTCCAAGGCTTAAACGTTTGACTTCAGCCAAATCAGTCTTCTGAGTCTTCTTGTTTGCACGAGCTTGACTGAACACCATTGAATAATCAGTGGGCACTCCTCCGGACTTGTGTTCCCACCCTCCAAATTGAGGCACAGACATCTTTGTAGCTTTTTTCTGCATACATTCCAATAAATATAGGATCATCTTAGTAACTTTCTTCCTCACTTTTTCAAAATGCATATATAAGTTTAATCCCTTTTCAGTTGTATTGGTTAATACCCCCTTATAAAAATGCACATTAACCAATACAAGTTCAAGGTTTCAATCAAACTCTAACATATATACATTTATATTTGGATAGATCTATCTATAAATATTTATAAAGAAAATGAAATAGACTTCTACAGACTATAAAATTAGTAGATTATTAGTTTATGTGTAAATTTTATTTTATTAGTTACTTAATTTCAATTTATAAAAGATTCTCTTTGATTTTTATAAATATTTATCTAAAGAAATCGATGCTCATCTTGGCCTTGTATTGGTTAATACCCCCTTAATTAATCAATGCACATCAACCAATACAAGCTCAAGACAGAAACAAAAGGTAAATATATAGAAAGAATATGGTCCTTCATTAATACTATTGCTGGAAGTTTATGTAATTTGGTTAATTAAGTTAAAAGAAAAAGAAACTAAAATGGGATTCATTTCCCATTCTAAAAAGTTTATTGACCAAGTTTTAATGGAAACATATTTCCATGTTGAGTTTGTATATTGTCTATAATATATCCCACTGACAACATGGTGATAAGATCACATTGAGGAGGAACTTTGCTGCATCGAGAGAGACTTTGGTTAGACATTCAATAAAATAAAAATAAGAATAAAGATTACAAATAGGATAAAACATCACTACTACTATAAAAATATTAAATAAAAAACATTTTTAAAGATAAAAAATAATTATTTATTATATTAAATAAATTAGATATTATTTTATAAATTAAAATTATTAATATCTAAATTAGATTTTATTATTAATAAATAATTTTTAAATTAATATGTTATTAACTATGAAGATTTTAACTATTAAAGTTTTAGATTCCTAATAAATAACTAAAACTTTTGGTAGCTCTTTAAATACTAATTTAAAAATTATTTATTAATTTAAATACTAATGAATTTTTAATTTTTATAATAATATCTAATTTAATTAATATAATAATTAATTATTTTTTATTTTTAGTATTAAATTTTTATGTAATAGTTATCTATTATTCGTAATTAATAATATAATGATATGATGTAGAGACATAAAATTAAAAGGAGGTATAGTAGAGCCATAAAAATATTGTTTTTAAAGTAGAAATGATATTTCATAAAGCCCGTATTAATATTTTAATTTTCAGAAATAAAAATATTGTACCAATGAAAAAGTTTAATGGAAGTCAAATATGTATCTTTTTAGGTAATTAATAGTACTACTTATGTTAGATTCATGAACATACATTTCACTTTTCTTATTAATGGTTTAGCTCTTATTAATGTCATAATGCAAATGTTATAAAGTATGGAAAGACCAAGATTGGTGCATGAAAATTGTAGAAAATTCTATCAATAAATTGTATAAGGCGGGGATTTATGTTATAAATATGTTTCATCAACCCTTTCTTTTCCAATATATATCCATAATATTTTAAGATGTCAAAACATGAGAATTAGCAATTCTATCCAAAATAATTAAATATTAAATTATATAGATATTTACACCTCATTAGAAATATGTATATAGAGACTGAGTTCATATATGTTAGACTGACTAAACTTTTATATTTTACGTATAGGGTTGAAATAATCTTAAAATATTTCATTTAATTCAATTAATTTTTTCATAGAAAAATAAGATCAAATTCTAAAATTTATCAAAAGGTTAGAAGAGAGTATATTTCCTACTACTTGTATATGTAATTTTCCACTTTCATTTTTTATTCTCTTGTATTTATCTTTTAAGATTTATATATATAAAAAAATAATAAATTTTTCATCTTGATAAAATTGTGATGATTTTTTATATTTTATTTCTACTTTACAATAAGTACATAAATGCAAACTATTTAATATTAAATGAAAAGTAAGAACACAATTATTAAAATAATAATTAATATTATCTTGACCTTTAAAAAGGACTTATAAATAAATAAAAAGTTCTAAAAATTGGATAAGAAAAGGAGAGGGAAGGAAGAGTAGAAGTTTTCCACTTGAAATGAAATTATATCATGCATGCATTTTAACACCCAAAAGTAAATGGTCATGTTAATACCAAATCTTTGTCTGTTTATTTGTTTCATTAACCATTTATTGTTGCAAAAACCATTACTTTCTAATGGTTCATAGAAAAAAAATGGAGTTCTCAATTTATTTTTGACAAAAGAAGTTCTAGCCTCCCACCCACACAAGCTTACCTCCCTTCCTTCCATGGGTTATTCAACTTGTGAGCTTGACTCTTGGAATTGGGATCTTTAAGAAATATGTTTGGTTAGAACACTTTTTCAAGATGTATATGCCCTAGTGAGGAGGGTGGGAACTTTCATGTCAATGGGGGTGTTTGAGCTAGGAGTTTTAGAACAATATTAAAAATAATGTCCCTTTCCTCAAAGAGGGTTCAATGGAATTGGGTATTTAAAGCTAGATGTGTCTTGATTAACTCTAACAAGAGTGAAAGTAGAGCAAAAATTATGGTTGGCCACTCTTCACACCTTTCCTTTTTTGTAAATAATGAATTGTTGCATATTAAACCATTGCCCAAATTTAGGGTAGACACCCTCAATTTAGCTGGATAAAAAGATAGCAACACAACATTTTTTTTAATCTTTTTAATACCACGTTTTATAGTTTTTTAGGAGACATTTTTTATGCAAAACTTAAATCGTAAAAACTTTACATCAAAATCCTACACATAATTTTTATTTCGTAACACTATCAAATTTATAAGTGCAAAGAATGATTTATATTACGAAGTGGACTTTAAGTCTAACTCAACCCCATAAAACCGGCTCATAGGGTTGAGGTTTGCACCCACTTATATACAATGAAAGACTCTAATCTCTAGTCGATGTGGGATCTTCAACAATTTACACTCAAAATCAGGCAGGCTATTTTTTATTGATTATTGATAAAATAAAGAAAGTAAGATATTTAAGAAATGAAACAGAAATAACTTAGGCATGCGATTTCGATTTAATCTAAATATTATCTACCCTCCATCATTCGTAGTTTAATAGAGTTTTCGTAGGTTAATATAGTTCTCAACATGCATACAAAGTTAATGATTTTCACTATGATCCACAAATAAGATGTATTTTTTCCACTATGAGAATTCTATAAAATCTCTATTACCTTTTCATTTTCTTAAAAGAAGCACAACCATGATTTTACTTCTTCCCTTTTTATTTAGTCTCTTCATAAAACATGGTAAGGGACATATATGAATGAATGATTTAATAAAATTTAGGTATTTAGGTGAATTTATATTTAGTATTTTTAACGATTTTAACTTTAATTGTGATATTTGTAGTTTGTGTTTTTCTAAGTAAAACTAAAGTCACTAACGAATTACTAACAATTTTTATTAACTATTGGAATAGCACAACTTATATGTGATTTTACAACCTGTAGTACTTACTAGAGGTTTTGTATCCTCTATTACTTTCCAAAAGTTTTTTAAACTCTTGTTACTTTTCATCGGTTTTTTAAACTTTTGTTAGTTTATGAAGGTTTTATAACCTGTTATTTCTCGGCACCTTGTAACCCCTGTAGTGTTAGTAATTACTTTTTTGCTTTTCCTTCAGGTTTCAAAACCCTATTAATGTACTTTGTTGTCTTGTTTTAATGCACATATTTTTTATGGACAAAAAATATAATAAAATAAATGGAGTATTTAAGGGATGCTTCAACCCTTTTATAAAGTACAAAGAAATGTCTCCACATAAACATGTTTACAAAAATAAGAACTTTTCACAACAAAGAAAATTTATGTTTGATACCACACTCCCAAAATCTAAAAACTTTGCCCAACATTAAGGTGTTTAGAGTCTCACATGTTGAACAAGGTGTTTTGATGTCTCCAAATCCAATAGGAATGCTTGAAGACTTTGTTGCTGGTTTTTTATGTGTATCTAGTAATCTTTGAATTGTTAATCCACTCTTTAAGATGATCCAAAGTTAATTGAATTTTAATCCTTTTGAAAAAGATGTGTTTTCTAAAGAGTGTGAAATTTCAACCTATTGAAATGTTGATTCAACCAATTATTTGACACTTAGTGGCTTTTAAAATGAGTTTGAAAATCTTGACTTTGTTTTGACTTTTCTGTGAAACAGATTCAACCGGTTGTTTCAAGAATTCAACTGGTTGTTTTTCTGAAAAACCTTAACAGAATTCTGTTAGGATGTTGCAATTTGTTTTAAATGATTCCACTAACTTTTAGTTCTTGATTTAACTGCTTTGACCATCTGATTGGAGTATAAAAAGGTTATTTTACACTCTTATGCATGAACTAAGAAAGAGAGATTAATCAAAAACAATTTTCAAGATTTTAAAGATCTTTTGCATCATTTCAAGTTTGGAATAGAATTCTCTTGTAATTCTGAGCTTTAATCTTTGATTTACCCAAGTGTATTATATTCCCTTCTTCCTTGAACATTGTATTTTTGTGTGTTCTAGTGTGGTGCAGTTTCAGAAGGTGTTTCTGGAAACTGTATGGTTTACCAATATCTTAGTATGTTCCATTGTTGTAGCCTTGTCTAATCTTCCACATAAAAAAATATTTGTTTTTTTTTTCATATTGGTCTCTGTTTAGAGGAGTAGTGAGAACTTTATTTGAAAGAGAAGAGCAATGATGTTGGAAGAAGGGAGGGTGAAGATTGAGAAGTTTGATGGAAGAGACTTTAGATTTTGGAAGATGTAGATGAGAAACTATTTGTATAAGAAGAAGTTGATCAACCCTTAAAGGGGTAGAAGTCAAACAACATGGAACATTCAAATAAGGAATTGCTACATCACCAAACACTCAATGTGATTCGATTGACATTGACCAAGAATGTTGTGTTCAAAATTCTAAATGAGAAAACAACTATAGATCTTATGTAGATGTTGTCAAATATGTACGAGAAGCCATATGCAACCAACAAAGATTATTTGATACGCAAGCTAGTCAACCTTAAATGGATGAAGATAATTCAATTATTAATCACATTAATGAATTTAACATAATTCTTGACAGCTAACATTAGTGAAGATCAACTTTGATGATAGGGTGAAAGCATTAATTCTATTTCATCTCTTTCGAATAATTGGGATACAAGTACTCCAAATAGTAGCTCTATAAGTAATACCAAGTTGAGATTTGATGACATTTGTGACTTGATCTTAAGCAAAAATGTTCAAAAGAGACTTAAGGGATAGTTTTGAGTATTGAAAATAACAAAAAAAATAAGTCAAAAGGGCCAAAATAAAGGTCGAGGCATATCAAAATTCATAGAAAGAATGCATATAAAAGGTCATAATTAAAGGACGTAGTGAAATTGTAAAAAAAAATGAGTCATTTTACCAATCAAAAAAAAACTCAAAAAAAAAAAAAAACAAAAAAATTTGTTATGGGTTTCAAACAACATTAAACACTTATCTTTCTCTATGATATTTTCATTGTTGATAAAATCAAACCTCCTCTATTTTCTACTATTTTATTAAGCAAAATTG
>Ga0123341_1002194_pt1 | contig 15796 bp, 11 predicted proteins | sample Turbeapinknodule_FD_89959 | JGI IMG/M metagenome (GOLD analysis project Ga0123341, IMG submission 89959) | Root nodule microbial communities of legume samples collected from Mexico - Turtle bean Mexico pink nodule | ecosystem: Host-associated > Plants > Roots > Nodule | place: Mexico: Nepantla... | reverse complement strand
AGAAATAACGTAATCACATAAAAAATTATTAAAAGGTTTAGTGATGAATGAAAATTTTGAAAGATGTTTTGCATTTCTTTCAAAGACTGATGTAATACTTGGAATATTTTAAAGGACAAAACACTATTTAGTTTCTCTCATGGTCATGTTGGAATGTGAAAATAAGTTAAAATTAGTGTTTATTTCCTAAATTCAATTATTTTCGCAGTCTTTAAAGTATGTCTACGTTATCACTTGAGTCACGTGATATTTTAATTTTGTATTTAAACTAATTGACAAATTACACTTTCAATTTTTTAAATTTTTTATTTTCAAATATGAAAGTAATGACACCATAAACATTCTAGGAGGAAAAAAGTTACCATAAACATTCGAGAATACAAAAGGTGTATAAAGTGAAAAAACATATTTAATTTTAATTTTAATTTGGAGTAACTATGAACAAGTACTTTAGAATTTTACTTTACTTCATGCATAGACTTTTAATGTCTTCCACAGTTCATTTTAATATTTAGAGTAGTCCAGTTAAGGTCTCTCTAGAAGGTAAAATAATGTTTCAAATACAAAGAATCTTCTTGAAACGGGTAGAGATAAGTGTATTTCTTTCCTTCTCAATATGAAATTGTATGGAATTTGTTCATTTGAATACGAACTCAATCTAATCAATATTCAATAAATTATGGAAAGTTAAGTCTTGGAATTAATGAATACACAATAAAAAAAGTAAGTATATTAAAACAAATATATTTTAAAAATAATATTACATGTTATAAACAAATTATTCATCAATTTAATAAGTCTTACTAATAATATAAAAAATATATAAGTTTTTAAAAGAATGCATGAAACCCATACCTTTTGTTTACAGTAACCCATACTTATTCTTAAAAGCACACTATCTCGTGAACTTATATAAAAAGCTACATCATAAATATCTATTGATTTATTAGCTTTGAGTCTTTGACACTTTATTTAAAGGAATAAAAGAGAATGGGCGTAGAACAATGTGGCAGGAACAATAAGTAGTATTTTTTTTCGTAATAATATTGGTTGGTAAACATTGGAAATAAAGAGTAATATGATTGAAGTCACACACAAAATAAATATTTTTCCTTTTAACATAATTTAAAGTATTCGAGCACAATACTATAAAAATATACCATAATTAGGCACTTTAAAAAATATTTTCTACTCATAAATAAGTTTAGGTAAGAGTATAACATATTATAAAATAAATAATCATGAATGAGTCTTAAGATTTTATATTTCTTCATTGAAGCTTGTTCATCGTGTGAATAACGGCAATAGTGGACCTCACTGTAATGCATGGTACACACATCTTGTTCAGGTCAAGCGTCAACCTATGTGTGGAATATATAATTAAAAATTTAAGTGGGAGTTGAAATATTAAGTAAAAATAAATAAAAGAAGAAATATGTAAATAAAAAAATTTATAAACTCATTTTTTAAAGATTTTGCATTGAAAATTATTCACATATTTTACATGAATTTATTCTTAATTTATTAGTATTAAATTATATAAATTTACTTTTAATTTATTGGCATTTTTTTTTTCAAATGTGTGTTTTTATGGGACTTGATTTGTCAAGAAAGAAGAAAAAAAAAAGTGTAACGTGCTTTCTTATTATTAATGATGCCAAATTACTTTTTCAATAGCATGTTTCATGCTTGGTCATTACTACGAGCTACCAGTCATAACATGCAACAAAATCTTCAAAGAAATTATGCAAAACAAAACCCTTTAATCTGCACTAACCTATCGCACTCTTCCACCTTAATTAATGGCTTGTGTTGTCACCAAATCACTTGAGCTGGGCAGGGACAGAAACAGAGGACTCTAAAAAATAGATAAACTAGGTGGTGTTCTATGACTTCTGAAAATGGTATTTGGCAATCAATTATGTTGAAGGAGGAATTTGGATATATATTTTTTTTTATCAACAAATAATGAATTAAATTAATGGGATACTTCAGGAATATCCCAACCCTTATACAAAAAATCTTGCTTTTCTTCTTACTCCCTAGATACACATATATGTAGAGAAACTTAAACATGTTTCCCTATTACTAGATATAAGCAAATGTAAGCTGGGAAGATTTTCTCAGAAGAACAGAAAACCAGCATCCCTATGTTGCAGCAGACCAGGAACCACCCTACTGATCCTAAAGGCTTACCTCACGCCTTTTATCAGCCCTTTTGGGATATGATCCAGGCCTTAAAGCAGATTACAACAGACCAGATTACAGTTCCTTCTGTACGCTCTAGGCTCCTCTCACAAATCCACCCTGCACCTTCTTAGACACTGCTCCTCTATTACGGTTAGACCGTGCCTTCCTGCTTCCCTCCTATGCAATGCACCCCTGTGCATATACACTAAAAACAAATCTGCCTAGACCTGCAGCAGCCAGAAAAAAACAACAGCCACCACCCAGATTCCACTTGGAACCTCTTTAATCCTATTTTTCTCCTCCTCTTTGCTTTGGACCGTAGCCATGGATCTGTATTATAACTCCTAGTTTGCTCTTTCCGGACACACCTTACCTCAAAACAGAGGTGATCCAAATCCCTCCCTACTACAAGTGTGGGCTCCCAGCTTTGCACGAGTGACAACCACGCAAATATGCTCATTCCCAATGTATTACAGCTACATACTTCTTGCGTTTTGGTTGACTATGTATCACCTCCTGTACCAATACAAAACAGTACATCCCCACCATGCTACAACACAAAACTGCCAATAGGCCAGCCTTTTCAGCTAACTCTATTGATCCGCACCAGTTCCAGGGTGTGAAAGTTACCCTTTCCAGCACTGGCTTGTGAAACTGTCCTCTGCCCCAAGCTGGAAACAACAACCTACCTGCCTTACATCTGTTTTCCTTCACCCTCAGAACTGCAGTTCCTTGCCTCTCCAGCGCTGGTCCAAGGTACCTTTCCACTCCATAATTCATCCTGCACTCATCATATATCAGTACTAGGGGATTTACATCAGGAAACACCCCTAGCTACTGCCCTAGTCAATGTGGGCCGTTACCTAACCCCTTGACCCCTCTGCTATACAGGTCACACTATTTAACACTCTTTATACAGATAACCGGGTTAATGGTCCAATCTGCAAAGGAGTAATTAAAAGACTTGGTCCTATATTTTAGCCAGGACCAGGATTTTAGCTGTGCCATCTGGATCATCTACTCTACCTCCACAACTCCTTGATTGAACAGAATGGAATTTCTCTGGTCCCAAATACCTCTTATAACAGCTGCCCAAATACCTTTCCAAACCAAGTTTTGTTTTCCACTGGCCTGAGAACAAATAAAACTCTCAAAATGAGATTTAATCTCGTTATTTTGCATTAACACGATTTCCAGCCACTTTTGGCAAAGGGACCAGACACGCTGTGCAAACACACACTCAATGAATAAATGCTGTGATGACTCCTCCTTAATCCGGCACAGAACACAAACGGTAGATTCCATCTGCACACCTCTTCTCACAAGGGCCTCCCGTGTTGGAATTCTGTCTATAAGCACTCTCCACGTTGTTGTTAGCACATTAGGAAATGCTGCGGTTTTCCAAAGGAAATCAAAAATAACTTCTTGAGTCCCTCTTAAATGCTTGACTAAGCAGTTGTACGCTGAACTCACCGTGTACCTCTCTAGTCCTCCTCTCCCCACACTTGGTTGTCATTTATGTATCTCGTCACAACAAACCCTGAAACTCTTTCAAGAAGACTTCTTTCCATCTCAGATTCCCACTCAAATCTCTCCCTCCTCCATTGTAACCTCCATTGCCATTCAGAACCCTCCCACCCTCCAGCTTCTTTGACTTTTTGCTCCTGATTTGTTGTTAAGGTATATAGCCTTTGGAAGCATGTTTTTAGACTTGTATTACCAACCCACACATCCTCCCAGAAATTGATTTTGTCTCCCCTTCCTAGTTTCCATCGTAACTCTTCTTTGAACCAACATTCTCCTTCTCCCTCCCTACAGATTTTTTTATATCTCTCCACCTCCATGATTGGTATTTCACTGGAATCTGTGTGTCATCTAGCTGCAACCCATATTTTGAGAGTAATACCTCCTTCCACTTCCCTTTCTCTTGTGAGATAAGCCGCCATCTCCATTTTGCTACGAGGGCAAAGTTCAACTTTCTTATGTCCTTGATAACCAAACCTCCCTCTTCTTTCTGTTTGCACACGTCTCCCCAACTTACCCATGAAATCGGCCTTTTTTCCTTTCCCCATCCCCAGAGAAATCTTCTCTGAATGCTAATTATGCTTTTGTAAACCGATTCTGGTGCTTTATATACAGACAGATAAAAGAGAGGTATTGCGGTGAGCACGGACTTAATTACACAAGTCCTTCCTGCCAAGGACAAAAACCTCCCCTTCCACACACTTAGTCTGGCCTTCAATTTTTCCAAAACAGGTTTCCAGAACGTTTTTTTCCTTGGATTTCCTCCTACTTCTAGTCCCAGGTACTTAAACGGATAACCCATCTGGCCACAATTTAAAAGTTTTGAGTAGCATCTAAGATTAGTATTCTCAACATTTATACATACTAGACTTGATTTGTGGAAGTTGATTTTCAGCCCAGATGTTATCTCAAAACCCCTTAGAATTGCCTTCATACTCACCACATTGCTCCAGGAATCTTCACAGAAGAAAAGGGTGTCATCCGCATACTGCAAGAAGCTCACATCTACCTCCTTACTTCCAATCTTAATTCCTGCAAAAAGGTTGATTTTTATCACCTGCCTAACTAGTCCAACAAGGCCTTCAGCCACTATTGTAAAAAAAAACGGTGCTAAGGGATCTCCCTGTCTCAATCCTCTTGTCGGTCTGAATTCTTCAGTTGGACTCCCATTGACTAGAACAGACATTGTGGCTGACTCCATACATCCTCTGATCCACTTAATCCAGGTATTATGGAAACCCATCCTATCAAGCATATCGTACATGTACTCCCATCTTACCGAATCGTAAGCTTTTTCAAAGTCTACCTTCAAGCACAACCCTCTTCTCCCCTTCCTTCTAAGGTCCTCAATTACCTCGTTTGCTAGTAGCACACTATCCGTGAGACCCCTATCCTTTATAAATGCAGACTGACTCTCATCTATTATTGTCAGTAAAACTTTCTTTAACCTTCCTGCTAATACTTTAGTCATGACTTTATATATGGCTCCCACTAGAGATATAGGTCTAAACTGATCAAGCTTGCAGGGATCCTTAACCTTTGGAACAAGTGCTATGAATGAGGCATTGCACCCCCTGGGAATACAACCTGTTTTATAGAATTCCTCTATTGCTGCTACAAAATCTGCCTTTAAGTACTTCCAGCTCTTCTTAATGAAATTAAAATTAAATCCATCCGGGCCTGGACTCTTTGAGCCTTCGCATTGCCACACCGCCTCCTTAACTTCTTCCTCAGAGAACACCTCTATCATTCTCAAGCTATCTTCTTTAGCAAGGGTTTTAAACTCGACCGCATCAAGTCTCACCTCGAAATCCTTTGTTGATTTAAACCTATTTTCGAAAAGCTTTTTAGCTTCACTTCGTACAGTACTAGGCTTCTCACACCAGAAGCCCCCAATCTCTACCCCTTTCACTTCATTCCTTAGTCTCCTCCACCTAAGAGTTGAGTGGAAAAAACTAGAGCAGGAATCACCATATCTGAACCAATTTGTCCTAGCCTTTTGCCGGATAAGTGACTCAAGCTTATTATCAGTCTCCCAAAGCCTTCTAATCAGAACTGTTCTAGCATGCCTCTAACTTTCCCCCACTTGACCGTTACAATCTTGACGATCAAAGTTCTTAATTTCCTGCACTATAGAACTCTTAGTCAAATTCAGATTCCCAAAGACGTCCCTATTCCATACTTTTAAATCCACCTTCAGAAGTTTGAGCTTTTCCTTAAGCCCTTTTATTGCACTTCCTTCGGATTTATATGACTTCCACCTTTCCTCCACCATTCCAGCAAAGCCTTTTTCCGAAAGCCATGCATCAATCGACCTAAAGGGTTTGGGACCCCAATCCTTGTCCAGACATTTAATCATCAAAGCACAGTGGTCCGAGACCTCCCTCCGTTGGACATATTGCTTACAAGTGGGCCAACACTGTAACCGCTCCTCTGTTACAAGAGCTCTATCAATCCTACTCTTTACCGTTCCATTTGATTTGAACAAAGTAAATTTTTTCCCAACAATGGGAAAATCCATAAGCAAGTTTGTCTCTATAAACCCATTGAACTCCTTCATCTCTCTAATAAAGTCTCCCCTATTTGCCCCTTGTCTTTCAACTCGTCTTCTTATAGCATTAAAATCCCCACAAAAACACCACATCCCAATCTGTGAATTTTCTTTACACTTGGATATTTCCTCCCAGAGAATTTTCTTCTCTTTTAGAGTGCATGCTGCATACACATTAACCACACAACACCTTTGGGATGATTTCCCGTGTAGACCCACAATAGCTATGTATCCTTTCCCCATTGAGTGGCTCTCATACTTAAACGCATCTTTGTGCCACAGAGAGAGTAAACTTCCACTGTCGTTCTCCCCTCCATTATGGATCCAACCAATGTTGTTATCCCCCAAATAGAGAAACACCTAGCATCCGTTACTTCTGTAGTCTTTGTTTCCTATAAGCACATGAATTCCACTCCCTCTCTCGATATACACCTCCTCAAGTAACGTACTTTTGTTCCTCCCCCCAAACCTCTAATATTCAAATTAAAAATCAGCATCTAAACCTCTCTATCTACCCAACTCTGTATTATTCACCACTTCCTGATCTCTGTCTTCCATAGAGATGAATTCTTGAACCACCTCATCTTCCTCCCCTCGACAAGCTAACCCAAATCGTTTTCCAACAACCCAAAGGTTATCTGACTACTCCCTACTTTCTAGACTGTGCACTCGGGCATTACATAAAAATATATCCCCATCAGAAATGGATGCTGAGAACATACCTTCTCTATTCAACATGTCACTCTTCTTCTGTGATGTTTTCTCGCTCAACCGGACAGACTGCCTAGGATAGGTATTTGCGTCTCCCAACTCTCGGAGCGCTTTCAGCTTGCATTTCCGTGATTGGGTTTTACTTGCAGTACCCGCTTCTGCTGCTTCTTCTTCTGACAAGCCATGCAAATTCACCCCTATTTGGTTTTCTTTCTCCACGGCAATTCGTCCCTCTTGACTGGAATTGGGTTCATTCTGTCGGTTATCAGTTCTACTTCCCGTTTCCACAAGATACGTTGATTGAGAGTTTCCCACATAACGTCGTTCATCGTCTTCCTTTGGCTCATACGCACTTCCAAGAATGCGTTCGATTTCCTTCTGTGATAGGTTCTGTCCAGCCTCACCCTCTTTTCCCGAGTGGGCCTTCCCCGCACACTTCTGGCCCGGATGCATTTTGGGCTTAAGAGGCGTGTCCCTGCATTCTAAATCCACCACTAACCTAGCCAGCTCAGCATGCCCAAAAAGGTGATTTTGCACATATGTGAGATCTTGTTCAGATTGAGATACTAAAGCTGCCTCCTCGTTGCCCTTGGTTTCCTCTTTAGTGTATAACCGAGTTGCTTTATTCTGCCCCTTATCCCCTTTCGTAGCAGTTGCCCAAGATAGGGGGGCCTTTGTCGTATTCGCACTCATGTCCGCTCCCTCCTCCTCTTTCTCCTCCGGTCGCCGGACCTTCCCTTCACTCAAATCCTCCTCCTCACCGTTGAACACCGAACTATCAGACTCCTCCACATAGGTCTCTGAAGATGAAATGCTATCAGAGGTATCTAGGTAATTCCGATGACACATACACTGCCCTTCAAGTCTTATGAGTTGTTCTTCTTCAACGTATATGGTCACCTCTTGTTCATTAATCATCATACTCTTAACCATTCTGGCGTTACGGTTTTTGAGTAGACGGACTTGGAGTCTTGCATACTCCAAGTTTTCCCACATGACCGTTGTTTCATCTATAGACACCAGTGACGCTTCCTCTCCTACTAACTTTGAGAAACAATCTTTGGTCCACAGCGGTAATGGCAACCCATAACATCGCACCCAGACTACTCTATGTTCTGCAACAGACTCCTCGGTCCATGGCTCGATTTTTTGGAGTACACTTTCGAACCACTCCTTATTGAGGTCTATTAACTCCTTCATGTTCACCTCTTCTCGTGGAGTAAGGAGAGCAAGATTATCTCCCAGGGATCTGACTCGGACCATGCTCATACCCCCTTTAAGAAATTCATCCTCAAGTTCTTCAAAGCTCAACTCTTCCTTAAACTGTCCTACCATACTGTACTTCATCCACGACAATACCTTCTTTTCAGTGGTAATGGTCGGCCCCTCCCACCTTCTTTGAGCATCACCTTTGATAACGTCTGCATATGACTTGCTCCCTGCCTTCACTCTCCATACCTTTGTTCTTCTCTTCTGACCATGAACAACTGGTGACTCCTCCTGCGGTTTCCTGTATATCCTTCCCTGCTCCTTACGATACGCTCTGTTTTCACTCCCCTGCCCTTTAGCTTCCATCTCACTCCTCCTGTATTTCGGAACATTTACATGCAGCTTCTTGTTGCCTATGTAAATCTGATCAAGATCCTTCTCCAGCCTCCCCACATTCCTTACTTCAAAAAATCTAACGAACCCAAACCTTCTCCCCCATTTGTTAAGCCTTCTTGAGATAAACACTTCTTTAACCCTAGCCCATCTTCTAAAAATCTTGATCATATCCAGCTCCCCATAACCGTTTGGAAAATTCGCGAAGAAGAATGTCGTGAAATCATTTGAGTTTTTGTAGGCATGACAATTAGTACCAAATCCTCCATGTTCTCCTTGCCTGGAATGACGATCCATTTTGTTAATGGATCCCCCTGAACAACTTTAAACAATATTATTCGTTGCTGCTATGCCTTCACGAATTATCCATTGAACAAACTTACACATATTATCATCTATCTAACCATTCCCAATCGCAACCCCTTTGAGGTTAAGAAGTGTGTGATTTGTGAGGTTATTATGAGTGAGAATAGTGTGAGCTAGCTGAGGGACATAATGTCCAGCATAGCTTTCTCCAGTGATGAACAAGTCTCAAGGAACATCGACTAGAGATAAGGACATTTCATTGTATATAAGTGGGTGCAAACCTCACTCCATGAGCCGGTTTTATGGGGATTGAGTTAGGCTTAAAGTCCACTTCGTAACACAGAGAAGTGTTTGTAGTGTTGAATCTTCATAACCTTCGTATATTGGCTAGTAATAATCAATAATCAATGAATAATTTATAAAAAAAAATAATATGTTCTTAAACACAATTTTTGAAAGGTCAAAATAAAGGTTTGTTCACCCTATGTTTAAAAATTCTCACGAAGAAACTTCAAATCACGGATCCATATGAACATTTTTTATCCCACTAACCAAATACAAGTTATAAAAATAACAATTACCAGTGAATATGAATTGTATGTAAAAATTCTGATAAACAAGTTTAACATCAAGATTATTTTTCAAATTATTTTACAATTAAGTCAGAGTTTCAAGATTGTAAGCTACCATCTTAATTAATTACAATGTTCATTATGTAGCGAATTTCATGAAAATTTTAACTTGTGCAGGTGACAACAGCCTTGAGGAAAGAAGGATTAGAATCATCAAATCTCATCCTTGGAATTGATTTTACAAAGAGTAATGAATGGACTGGTATGTGGTAGTACATGAACAAGTGTGTAGCCAAGTGATTTCAGGGTCCATTGTAACCTGAATAAGATGTGGTATATGGAGCATGATCTGATGAGAACTAAAATTGGCCAAAGATAGTGTTGTTTGATAATTAATTGTGGGATTTGGGTTGCTTATAATTTCTTTAATGTTTATGAAATGATTTGTTTCTGACTGAAGGCAGAATCTCATTCAATAAAAGAAGCCTGCATGCTATTGGAACTACACCTAATCCTTATGAGAAGGCTATCTCTATAATTGGCAAGACTTTGGCTCCCTTTGATGATGACAACTTGATTCCATGCTTTGGCTTTGGTGATGGTAAGGCCTAATCCTTAAACCAGACCAAGTATTAACCAAGAAAAGTTTTTCAAGCTTGACACATGTAGCTGAACTTTCTATGATGATGCAGCTACTACCCATGATGAAGAAGTGTTTAGCTTTCACAGTGATCATTCACCTTGCCATGGCTTTGAGGAAGTCTTGGCTTGCTACCAGAAAATAGTTCCAAACTTGAAACTTTCAGGTCATTATTACTTTTTGTAGTGTTGTTCTTGAAGATGTAATGTAACTGCTTTTGTGCTGGAAAACTTCTGTGGCTGAAAAAATGATTGTGTTTTGTCTGAAGGACCAACTTCTTATGCTCCGGTGATTGAAGCTGCCATAGACATAGTTGAGAAAAGCCGTGGCCAATTCCATGTGTTGGTTATAGTTGCTGATGGCCAGGTATTATACTATAATGTTACATTCACGTGTGTGTTTGTGTCTCTTAAATCTTACTTGCATAAATGTGTGTGATTTTAAGGTTACAAGAAGTGTCAACACTGGAGATGGAGAGCTAAGTCCTCAGGAAGAAAAGACAATTAAAGCAATCGTTGATGCAAGGTAGATATATATAGTTTAATCAATCTTTATCAAGAATAATATTTCTTTTATAATTGAAAAAATGCCCCATGCCAAAACTTGAGCAACATAAATTTTCATCTAAGAAGAACTATAAAATTAGTAAATTTTCGTCCAAATGCATCAATACAAATTAGAGCTTCAATAATCACTGATAAAAAAAATATATGCAACTACTAAAGTTGTCTTTGATCTAATTCTAAGCTCAACATTTTATAGAATCTATCACACACGGTTGTCTTTATCTCGAGGTTACTTCATTTCTATAATGTCAAACTACCATTCATGATTTTCTCTTCTTGTCATCCTTTATTATATGATAATGTTTCCAAAAGTGTTCTTGCAAATTTCGTTGCATCGATTTGTTGCAGCCCAACACATATCCACAACCTTCTTGCAACTTTTTATTTATATATAAGGTTGTCAAATTCAATAGATCACTTAAACTGGTGAAATTATCATAAATTCTACTAAAAACTCTCAAAGAACTTATCTAACATTAAAAATATTAAAAAATTTAAATATTTGTGTAGTGAACTCTTTATAGCGTGTCATATGATAGTTATGTAGTTGCAACCTATAGCTATATAGACTTGACTTGTCTTTTAGTAGGCTGGATATGATGATCAAGTACATCTTTTTGTGAATTAACAATTTTTTTATATATTTTGTTGTGTTAGTTAGAAATTGTTGTGTGCTTCTAACCAATGTACAATTATTTTGTAACCCATTAAATATGACTCACTTTACTTGGTTGATGTGTATGAGTTATTTAAGCTAAGTTACAATTAAGATTATGAATCACTTTACTTGGTTGATATGCATGAGTTGTTTAACCTAAGTTACAACTAAGTAACTTGCATCAAAGCTAATAGACAAAATAATTCGATTTATTTTTATCATACTTTGTTATTTATGTGTTTCTCATCTTTTGTGAGTGTAGTTTATAATTGGTAATATTGTACTGTTTTTTTTTCATTGTTTTTTGGGCTCTTTGGGCTAACAGAGGCAATGCAAACCGACCCGTTCAATTTTATAAAGGTAGAAAAAAGCCAAAAAAAATATTTTTTAATTCAATTTTAAATATCTCATAAAAATAAAGATATATTAAAGTAAAGTATAAAATAAAATCTAAATTTATACTTAAAAATATATATTATTGATTAAATAATGAATGAAATATTTGATTATATTGACAATCAACAAATTTTACATAACAATAAAAATTTAAAAAAATGTATGCGAATCATGAGATGGGACAGGGTGACCCATGTAGACTTAGGTTGTTGGAGACGATGTTATACAATTTGAGAGACTCATACGAATCATGATCTCTAATACTGAGATTATGCATGCGCACAAGTATTAATTTGTTAATAACATAAATGCATAATATAATACTTTTAATACAAATTTAATATTTCCACTTCATAAAAAAAATAGTAAATCACATTGATAAAATGTTATATTTAAATAAATTTAAACTAAATAGATGACTAAATCATTTATATAAATTCATAAAAAAAATAGGTTATTAATGTGAAAACCAATTAAAAATGAGTTATAACTTCTTCAAAAAAGTTTGAGTCAAATAAAATATTGTCAATTTGGAAAAAAAAAAACAGTTACATCTGATTTTAAACTTGCTAATTCGCTTTTAACTTGGAGTTTATCATGAGTTTAAATAATTTACCAACACAAGAGTTTAAGAGTTAACTTGAGAGTTTCATCACCTTATTTATATGATATAAATTCTTTATTTATTTATTTATTTGAATTTGTGATCTCAGTGCATATCCTCTTGCAATAATTCTAGTAGGAGTTGGTGACGGGCCTTGGGAAGATATGAGAAAGTTTGATGACAGGTTACCTGCACGCGATTATGACAATTTTCAGGTATAACAATACCTATTACTACCAAAAACTATTTAACGCATAATTAGGTTGTTAATTTTCTAAATAGTTTTTAATTCAACCTAACTATAATTCCTTAAGTTTAATTCTGGATTTTGGTCCACACGTTTTGTGCATAGTTCATGCATGCATGTATTTGAGGAAATCTTTACCAGATTCCCTAATCAAGGATTTAAAAGTAATTTAGAAATATAATTATAAAGTTTTAAAGTGAAAGAGCGATTTAATTATTTTCAAATAATCCATGGATTTTGATTTTAATTAATTTAACAAATTTTTAATGATTTAATTATTAAAGCTAATTTTGGCTTTGTTGTGTGCAGTTTGTTAATTTCACTGAAATAATGTCGAAAAACATAAGCCCCTCTGAGAAAGAAGCAGCTTTTGCTCTGGCTGCTCTCATGGAGATCCCCTTCCAGTATAAAGCCACCATGGAATTTGGAATACTCGGGTATGATCCTAAAATTAGGGGTTCACAAATTAAACTACCTAAACTATATCACTTAAATCAATTTTAAAATTAGTTCAATAAAATTAAATTGAAAACGGAAATTCTACTAAATTATTTGAACTCTCTCACTTGTTTCAACTATTATTTATAAAAAAATTATTTTAAGAATATATACTTTAATACGATAAATTATAATTAAATAGTTAAAACTTTTATTTAAAAGCAATTGAATTGTGATGTTTTGTAGTAGTGTTTTGTTTCTATTTAACTTGATTGTATATATTTGTGGTTTGGAAAATAGACGTGTGAGAGGAAGAGCAAAGAGAATAGTTCCAAAAGCTCCTCCTATACCCTATTCTAGGCCTGCACCCTCACCAGCTCGTCTTCCCAGCACTGCACCAGCATCCTCCATTGATGACCAAAACCAATCGGTATGTTTTACTCACCTTTAATGTTCATATACAAAACAAAATACCCATTTTCTGTGAACTTTAATTATTCATGGTATGAATCATTTCTCTGACAATGAATAATCTCAACCCAGACATACATTTTTTATATCTTGAAATTGATTATATCATAGTATAGCTTTGAAAATAAATTATTGGAATTGTTGAAGATCCCACGTCGACTAGAGATTAGGACATTTTAGAGTCGGTTTTATGGGGTTGCTTAAAGTCTATTTTGTAATATGTGTTTGTTGGGTTTATCAGACCACCTACTATCGGACCGTTATCGGACCATCCATAACATATATCTCCATGCACGAGTTGGTAGTCTCGGCGTGAGGGGTGTGTTGAAGATCTCACATCAATTAGAGATTAAGACATTTCAGAACCGGTTTTATGGAGTTGAGTTAGATTTAAAGAGATTAAGACATTTCAGAACCGGTTTTATGGAGTTGAGTTAGGTTTAAAGTTATTTTGTAATAGGAATAAATGTGAAATATCTTATTAGATAAAAAATAAATAAATTGAACATCAAGTAAGTATAAATAAACAAAGTTTTTTTTGTCTTTTTTTCTTGACATATTTTAAAAGAGAAAGTGGATAATTTAGGTGAAGACTTTCACTTTGTTGAACAGAATAAACGCATGTTAAGAATCTTAAAAATAAATATATTTTAAAAAATCGAGTTATATTTCTAACAACCGGCTCATAGGGTTGAGGTTTGCACCCACTTATATACAATGAAAGGTTCTAATATCTAGTCGATGTGGGATCTCCAACACATAGAATTTTCTCATCTAAGTTGGAGAAGAAGTAATACGATGAGAATCCACATATTTAAATATTATTATTATTATTATTATTATTATTATTATTATTATTATTATTATTATTATTATTATTATATTGGATTGATTTTTTTTAGGGTGTATAAGTAGAAAATAAGGAGTGGTATAGTTTTCAGAAATATTTTTACACGAAATGTAGCAAGCCTATTGAGGCATAGAAGGTTGGGAAGGAAAAAAGGCAAAGCAAAGAAGAAGGAGACTCTAATAATGAAAATATCAATATATTATTGTTTTTTTTTATACAAATTTATGAATAAAGAAAGAATAAATGGATCAAAGAAATATCGGACAAAGGTTCTCAAGTCCAACAAAACAGTCGACTTATCCTACTAGATTGTCTATTATAATCAAAAACACAATAAAGGATAAACAAGCTAAAATAATAATTCTTACAAATATGTTCAAGAACCTTATTTGAAGGATGACCCAATCTATAGTGTCATATATCCAAGCTTTCAGAATTGCAACTAATCTTGTTATTTACTTAAATGCATTTGTACATATTAGGCATTCCAGTAATCTGATATAAATCGTTTTAAAGTTTAACTTGTCCAATTGTCTTTAATGTAGTCCTATCTAATATCTAGCAAGCATTATGTGAGAATAGAAATTGGTAATTCAAAGCATTTTGAACAAAGATAATATTCAAGGTAAGTACTAGTATGGAGAATACATCATAAATAACAAAATCTTTTTAAAATTGCAAAGTCATGCATAATTTGCAACAACATGGGTACTGTTAAGAAGTTTCACAAAAAAACGAGTTTCATTCTCTGAAAACTAATAAAAAAATATTTTTCATATGCATAACATGATTTGTAGCACTTGTGTTAAAAATTCAAGAATTTAAATTTTTACCTTTCTCATTTTGAGCAACAGAAGAATCACTAGCAATACTAATTTGATTTGTTTCGGTGTTTTTGAGGACTTTTAGGAGTTGTTGGATTTGCTCATTATTAAAAGGAGTTTGAGCTTTATTTTGGTTGTTCTTATCTTGGAGTTTGATCCATCTTGTGACAATATGTGCATTGCTTCTCGTAGCTTCTTCCTTTACCTCTACCTGGGATTTCCACCCATAACTAAAATTGTTGTTATCACAATTAAATTGTCTATTAGACATTTTATTAGAAGACTGATAGTTGTCGTTTAGCAGTCAAATTAAAATGATTTCAGTGAATATCGTCTAACACAGTGTTAGACCATCTGACACTAAAGAAATTATAGTATAGATAAGGTCAGATGACCCCAAGTTGTCTCCTCATGAATCCAATAGTGAAATCAGCAAATCAATATTCAAAATTTATTTGCAAGCACTAAAAATTAGCAATAAGAATAAAGTAAAAGTGGGTTGAGTCTGTTTAGCAGAAAATAAAGTAAACGATAAAAAAAAAAGAGTAAAGAAAGCAGGTGGACTCTCAAGCTTTTCCAACAATAATTTCTTCATTAGTTGATATATATATATATATATATATATATATATATATATATATATTTT
>Ga0123341_1002193_pt1 | contig 15797 bp, 12 predicted proteins | sample Turbeapinknodule_FD_89959 | JGI IMG/M metagenome (GOLD analysis project Ga0123341, IMG submission 89959) | Root nodule microbial communities of legume samples collected from Mexico - Turtle bean Mexico pink nodule | ecosystem: Host-associated > Plants > Roots > Nodule | place: Mexico: Nepantla... | reverse complement strand
GAATATTAATTAATATTATCATCAATCATAATAATATTAATAATAATAAAAATCATAATCATAATAAAAATAATAATAATCGTAATATGGCAACAAAGTTTGTCTGATATAATGATTATATGTTTTATGTTTACTCATATTACCTTAATTTGATTCCCTCTAATAACAGATTGTTAATAATAATAAATTATTATTATAATAATAATAAAATAATGATAATATAAATGTAGTATGAAGGAATTAGTCACAATTAAATAATTGTGGCCTAAATTTAAATGTAACACTTATAAAATTGTTGTCTAAAGCTTAGGTCACGATTTTATGTTGTTGCCTAAAGTGTGAAATGCTTCAATCTTGCATTTTTCATACAAAGTATAGTTATCCTTTATTCAAGAAAAGAATTATATGACTAAGTATACTTATTTGTTTTTGTTCAAGTAAAAACTTATCGGATAATACATGTGCACAACACTTATGTTTGTCAGTCGAAGAATATATTAAACAACTCATGCATTTGTCTAGCCATACAACTTGCATTTGATGAACTAGATATGATACTTTGCATTTGACATTATCTAATACACAAATATTATGTTTAATACTTGATTGTTTATGTTGGAAATCCCACATCGACTAGAGATTAGGACATTTCGTTGTATATAAGTGGATGCAAACTTCACCTCATGAGCCGGTTTTATGGGGTTGAATTAGGCTTAAAGTCCACTTCTTAACAGTTTAACCACACAATCAAAATCAATCACAAGATTTTTTGAACTTGGATCTAACACTTCATAATATACATGTGCAATAAAATGTATACCAATAAAGTCTACCTCATCATCATAGTCATTAAAGTGTTGATCACACATTGTGTTCACCATGAGACCAACATGAGCTTCTTCCTGACCTGTAATGTCTAGGTTTCTTGGAGTCAAAGTAAACATGCTTCTCTTTTCATTCTTTGGATTCCTTCAGATTGAACATTTTCCCTTTCCGGAGTCCTTCGTGTTTCATGAATATGTTCTTGAACTTATGTGTTAAAAAGGAGAAGCCATCTCTTCATTGTTTGACTTTGCAATGTCTAAGGAGTCTCCTACTACTTTCAATGCATTGGAAGGTGTAAATGTTTTGGGTGTTGAGAGCAACAGATTTGTTTTTATTTTTTTAAGCATCACATTGAAGCATTCTTCATAAACTTTAAATATATCGATAAGATCATCCAAGGTAAGATTCTTAAGATCCTTAAACGCTCATAAGGTCGTTTTTTAGACCTCTATTGAGTGTGAAGTAATTTTTGGCAACAAGATCATAATTTTCAAGAATTCTCCCAACTTATCTAAGTTCATTGATAATTATATGAAATTTACAAAATATTGTTTGTATACTGTCATTTTCCTCCATGTTGAATAGTTCATATTAATGAGTTAGAAGGTTGAGTTTGTTCTTTGAACTTCCTTTGATCCTTCATATGTGACAAAGAGTGTGTCCTACATTTCTTCAACACACTTGAAGGACACATAAGGATGTTGTGTTGTTTGTTCTTTTTCATTGATCCTTTGGTATCCTCTAGTGATTTCCATATAGTTTAATGTGGTTATTGTTCTTGTTCTCAAATGGGGGTTGGGGCCCAGAGAACTATTGAGATCACTCTTCTTCAATCTTTGTCGTTCGGTCATACTGTACTTCAACTTCCCTCCTTGCTAGCTCCTTCCTTCTCTCTACTCGTCGCACCTCTCAGTCTTCTCGTAACACAGGCTCAAATGGTACCTGCAGAAGGCACTTCGACGCTCAAGTTAGTAAAGGTATTCGACACTCGGTTGTCACATCACTATAAATGATGACGTCCCTAGATTTTGGAATGTGTGCTATTTATATTACCTTTGGTGGGCTTTTCTTATTGGGCCAAATTAGGGAGTTGGACCACGTTTATGGATGTATTACCTAGTTCTTAATCACAGATTAGCTTTACTGACTTTGTTTAAGCGTAACTGGGTCTGAAGTATCGGTCGACCTATTGAGGTGGACCACGATATCGGTCGTACAATCCTCACCGGTACAGTTCTCTACCACATCTAAGATGTCCATATGACAAGACTCAAATAAAGCATGCATCATCTATTTACAATAGTCATACTTTATACCATTGAACATGGGTGAATGATTTATTGTGTGGCTTTCTAACTTCATAAATATTGTTTTGTAGGATCTTGTTTCATTTTGTTGAGAACTAACCTTTAAGACATGTTGTCATGTCAACTAAAGTAGAAAGCATACTCTAGAAGGGGGAATAAAGGAATAAGACTTTTTCTCGCAAAGTGGTTAAATTGTCTAATAGATAAGAACTTTCACAAAATAACACAACAATTTATACCAATTCACCATAATCTTTGAACTACGTCTAATTCTCTTTTAAGAAACTCTTAGGATTTCGCTAATCAAAGTTTTTTTAACAACCTAGTAGACTAATCATTCCTGGTTATACCTTCTCAATCTTTTCTTGATACTGAGACTTTAAGTATTCTAAATTGTCGATTGTGACTACAATCAAGAAGATAGATTGAATAAATGTTAACTCTTAGAGAGGGAATATGAAATAAAGGCTTCCTCACAAGTGGGTAATTTCACTAAGTGAATAATACAAAGACTTACCATTCTCCCATTAAAGAAAAGATTTAAGAGAAATCTTAAAGAAATATCACAAGAAAGAATAATGTAGTCTAGTGCTTGATCTTCTAGATTCCTTATCTTCATATAGATATTCATGAATATGATCATTGTTTGTGTAATCTTCAAAGATAATATCCATTTTTTATTGATAACATGATTATTTGAATTCTTTACACAAATAAGGAATTGTTTGCTTTGCTCATGGATCTATGTCCATGTATAAAAGGTTGCACTCTTTATTGAACATTTGAGTTATCTATCTATCTATACTATTTACCTATGCAAGAGTATTTTGACATATACATTAATCAAATTACATTTGATTTTATTTCTTCATTTATTTTAAAATAAATCATGCCTTAAATAGATTTGTGACCATTGATGGAATCCCTTGTTTCCTTATTTAAAGAAAGTGTGTTAGATGTTATTTGTAAGATTAAGTCAATCTTATAAAAAATTGATTTTTGGCCAATTTATGTTAAATACGAATGTAGAAAGAAAATCTTCACAACTTAGATTACATTTAAGTTAATAATTAACCATTGATTATTTAAGCATATTTTTGTATTGTTTAGCATAACAAACAAACTCTGAGATGGTTTTGATATAATTGTAGCTCTATTAAACAAAATACATGTTAGAAGGTTTAGAATAAACCCAGAGATTAATTCAAATACTTATTTATATTTGTTATCATAAAAACTTTTCATTGACCCTTAACGAGTTCTAGAACGTCTAGATCTTAACAACCTCAATTGAGGTTCCTTTCCTCACCAATTTGGAGCACATTCCCTTCCCTAACAACCATATTCAAGCTAGGAGAAAAACTTACTATGCTTGACAACTAAAGTTCTTGGCTAAGAAATCCATTTGTTTGTTAGCTTATCCTAACCAAGTTTCTTTAACAAATGACGAGATGGAAATCTTTCTTAATGATTTTTACAAGACAATATTTCCTTTTCTTGTGCTTATATGCTTTTGGTGGGAGCAAGTTAGTGGAATGACCTTCTTGTATAGTCGTGTTCCCCTTGGTAGCCTTCCTTTTCTCATTCTCAATAGTCATAACGATGCACGCCAACATTACTCTTGTACTTTTGGTTTGTGACTACCATGATACCTACAATGACAAGAGAAACTTATCCAAGATAAAATTATGCAAACAAATAAATACATAAGGAACAAAGGATATCGTCAAGGTTAGAATGAATACATAGTGATAAAATTACTTAAAGAAATTTACCAAGAAATTTATCCAAAATCACCTACGTCTTAACATCGTCATTTGTTATCATATAGCTCAACTATCTATGGAAACTTTATATTTTCACCATCATAAAAAAAAGTTGGTGACTAGTTAACTCCACCAACACCTTAAAACAATCACCCTTGAAATTCTTACAAGATGAGGTGAACAAAGCAAGTAGCAAAGCTCTTGAGTGACTGATCATAGATAACCATTTGATAGAATCGCCTCTTCTTGTGCTAAAAAAATGGAGAAATACTTGTGATGTTGACTTCAAGTGCAAAGTCGTACATGAAATATAAAAAACTTATAGTGATGTCCAACTATTTCGGATGAAGTTGCATTGAGGTCACATTCAATATAAAAAATAATCCTTTCAAGAACTCATCCAAAAGAAAATGAACTTGCATATCCACTATAAAAAAAGAATAAAAAAAAATCCATTAATCTGCCTTCTCAGCCATGACACATGTTGTCATTGACCCGACACCTTTGAACTGCCACAATCCCTTCACCTGTCCAACTCCACATCATACTCACGCTATCAACGAAAGCATACAACATGAATGATCATTTTTTAAAATGGAAAAATATTTCCTCCTTATTGGTTTCTTCTACTCACACCTCATGCTAAGTGGTAAACTATCCTCAACCTATTCTTCATCTACGTCTTGTGCAACTACTTTTCCTTTGTCTTGGTCAAAGTATTAAGTTTCAAATTCATCCGAATTAGAAGCAAATGTTTGTGCCCCACAATTGGCATCTGAATCGAACTCATTCGCACACTCCTCAAACAACCTTGCCCACTTAGAAATCCTAAAATCCTAAAGTAGAAAACATTCTTACCTTAAATTATCAAAAACTACACTTAATTCAAATGCTACTCTATGAAAATTCTAAGTGTTTCCCTTTAACATTTTACTCTACCACTTATTTGTAGTTGAATGAGACTAACACATCAACCATTGCAACCTCTACCAACTATCAGAATGTTAATCCAATGTTTGTGCACAAACTCCAACATTATTTAGATCAAACTCATCATTGCTTGTGTTTATCTGAGGATGATAGGCTAGTGTATGATATAACCAAAGAAATCATTTTTTTTTCTTTTTTGTTCATTCTTTAGACTCATCATCTCTTATGCCTTCTCGAGCTTCGAAGGTCGATGTACAATATAACATGACATGTTGTCAACCAAAGAAATGATTTTTTTTTACGTCTTTTAGGCTGATCGTCGCCTATACCTCATCAAGTTTAGGGAGTCAATGTATGGTATAACCCAACATGATGTGGACCAAAGAAATGGATTTTGTTTTTCAAATTAGTTGTCACCTATGCCTCCTTAAGCTTAGGGGTCAATGTATACATCTCAATTGCATATTAATGAACACTTAAGCTATTAATAAGATGATTAAATCATTAATCAAAAGATAAGATCAATATGGACACACTGTGAAGGTCCATACAAGTAAAACCCCTTGAAAATAGTATAAATAAGTGGTGATCCCGAAAATGTATTGTTCATTTATTACCTCTATTATTTATTATCTCATTTGAGTTTGAAATTGCCTTTGCAATCATACTTAGTCGTTAGTCCAAACATTAATGATAAAACTCCTCTTAAAGTTAAAAATAAAAGTTGAAAGGAGACTAAAATGAAAAACACAAAAAACATATATTCATAATAATGTTATAAAATTTAGAGAAAGAAAAACATACTCCCTAAAGTTGAGAATAAGGAGAAAAACAAGTCAAAAACTCATAATATGAATAATATTAAGGTATAATTACCTTTTGGGTCCCTACATTTAGGGTCATTAACCAATTTGGTCTAGTGGATTTTAAAAATATCAATTTCGTCCTAAGTTTTTTTAATAGATATCCAATTTGGTCATTTTTGTTAAACTCGCATGAACGACATTAATAATAATGATGTGGTAGATAGACTAACACATTCATGAACAAGTGGATTCCTTCTGTAATCTGAATCAAATTTGGAGTCCTCTTTCTTTTCCAAAGCCTTCAAATTGGATCTAAAATCTTTCCACAAATTGGATCTAAAATCTTTCCACAAGTATATAAGATCCAAAATCTTCAAAATGCTTGTTGCATGTGTAAATAACACTTTAAAGTATTTAAGATTCATGGTTACTTATCTTAAATGTGTGAATCTTATAATGATACATAAATTTAAAACTTTAAAACAAAATTTGACTGTGATGTTAATAATGTCAAAGTAAATGTTCAATTTTAAATCACATCAGTTTTGTGACTAAGAAAAGTTTTTTTTTTCTTTGCACAATCCATTTAAAGAAACATTGTTTACTCAAGTAGTGTTCCTTAAATTACATGCTTTATTGAAGAAAAAAGTGTTAAACTGTTTAACTTTAAACAATTCACTGAACCACTCACATTAAAGATACTCAAATACTTTTAAAGCCTATAATATGGATTTAATTACTTGTTGGAGCATCTTTAGAAATGTAACCCTACTACCTCCCCCCAATGAAGAACACCATCTCAACCCTAGTTAGTTACCACCGGTTTGCTAGCATTAAAAAAATACATTCAACTGTCTATAACATATTAGGATAGACAATTTTGTTATTCACGTTTTTAACCCTAAACCCAAACCAATTATTACAATTTTCGTTAAATGAATTATTTTATTCTTCTACAGACTAAATTATTACTATGAAAAAGTAATAGTACAAACAAGCATTACTTAAAAATAATATAACACTCATGTTTTTATCCATTCCCATGTAGTACCTTCTACCTTGTCGGAAAATTGAAGATTGATTTTAACTCGAGGCCTTTGCATCTGTTTGAAAAAATATGCCACCAAAGGGATGCAAATTTTAGTCAAAACTAACAAGTTTAATTCATAGATTAGGGTCATCTCATCAATCTCATCTCATACAAGAATCAATTATTTCAGGCTTCAACTCTCAATTGCTGAGTTAAATGCACTGTTGGTCCAATGCTTCACGTGTTCATAGCCAGGAAAAATAAAACAATTTTTTGCTTCAAGTTTTTCAATGGCCAAGGCCATGAAATGCATGCAATGCTAATCACCCCAATGAAGAATCAGAACTGGAACTGCATCTCAGGAGCATATTCAAGGGCTTCAAGGTGTGCAGCCATGGCCTTGTTCATAGGTGGTGGGCCACATCTCAGGATCTGAAAATCCGCAAGAGATGTTTAATCATTTATCTTCCTTCTACACGATGATTAGCAAAAGAAAACACGGAAACACCATTTTGGAGTAATATGTAAAATAATGAACCAATTACCTTTACGTCATGTGCTGGAGCAGGCAAATGGGCTTGAATCATCTCCTTAGACACAAATCCAACACCACCATCCCACACCTCCGGAGGCTAGGCAGATTATATAACATCAAAACAAATTACCATTAGTTATAGCTGTTAAGAATTTTAGGTTTAGGGTCATGGATGAAGAAAAAGATATAAAGATAATGGTCAAGTTCCCCTAATTTATTCCACAAGTCCAATGAAGTTTTGCCCTTGCTAATGACTGTATAAACTTTCTACATGAATTTATAAACAAAACATTGAATAACCTGCATTTTTATAATCTAGCTGGCACTGTTATTTGATGCCATCAAGACCAAGATTTTGCATGGCCCTCAACAAACAAAGCAAAAGTAACAAATGTAATAGATAAGAAGAAAATTATAGTTCCACATGCCATGAGAACTAACCTGATTTAACACGTAGTATATTTTGAATTGATCTTGATAGTTAGAAGCAAGACCATCAAGTTCTTCCTGTACATACAAATAAGTAGACTTTCATTAATGACAAGTGTCAATAACAAGGGTTTTCCAGTGAGAGGAATTTGTGGTACAAAAGGAAATAAATAACAGCTGAGGAAAGTAAATATTTCCGTGCAGGAAAATAGTTTTTCAATTCTTTTACACTATAAAATTTTAAGAATAGATTTCTATACTGTTGCAAGGCATTTAAAAAGCTCCTTCCATGAGCGTGTAATGTTTGCTCCTGTGGGCAAAAAATGACGGATCTGTTGTTTTCACTTTTAACCATAAAAATGTCGCCTTGTTTTTGTTTTGTCTTGTGTCTTCAAAGTTTTAGGAATAAAACAGTGTCAACAATAAAAGTTTGTTTTCACAAGGAAACCTCGAAAATAGAAAACAAGATGGAATTTTTGCAATTAAAAGTGAAAATAGAAAACGTTCTCTCCAGTCAAACATGCTCCAAAAAAATTTTTGTGGCGACATAGGTTGCTAAAACATTTTGTTTCTACACTCTCCCACAGATAAGTATGTAAGAAGGTAAAGACATGCTAACTTCTTTAGAGTAGATACATCACATGCATTTACCCCCTAATATTTACACGTGCATTCATGACTCCCAAGAACAACTTCAAACTAAATCAAATTGACCTGGGTTGGCATTTTGGGACAGCTATAACATACTGTAAAACTGCAGAATTAATTCTAGTGTCACAAAAAGATTGTCAAATGTAAAGTTCAATTCACCGCAAGGCAATGCAAAAAGATCATTATTGGAGTAAAAAGAGAGGTTTGTTATTTAATGAACAAAAATCATTAACACAATGTCCTAGAACTTATAGCCACCAAGAAGCAATGGATTAATCTGAATCCAAAGTCCAGTTCACAAAATCTCAAATTAAGTTAATAATATCATACACGAAGTGAAAGGATAAATGTTAAATACCTTCAAAAGAATATCCTCATATGTTACATTGGCGTAGATAAGATGTACTTTGGTCTTGTCCTTAGGGTTTTCTAATATAGCTCTAGCAACCTTCAGCAACAAGTAACAAACAAATTACACAGAACTTTATGAAAAGAATATCCACTTAATGATGAACAAAAGAACGGTGTGTTAATGATATACTTGGAACATTGGGGTGATTCCAGACCCTCCAGCAAGCATCCCAAATGCTCTAACCTCACCAGTTTGGTACTTGAAACGTCCCTGTAAGCAACAGTGTTAAAGTCCAAATATCTAAATAACAAGTCTTTCATTTGGTAGCAGACATTATGAGTATGGAAATGCATATAACTAAGTAACAAAGAGGGAAATGAAAATTTGCTTTACACAGAGGGAAAATGAGAAAAAGAAAGAGTTTATTGCTAAATCAGAGGGATTATCTATGCAGAGCCTACAAAATCACTTGGATCTAAGAAATACACATGAAAAACTAGAGACTAGACCAAAACCATGTGTCACTATCAAACATTCATTGCAAGTTTACAATTTGGGGGCAGTCATATACTAACATTTCTAAAATATTTTCAAAGACTGCACGTATACATAGTCCCTTGTAATATAGATATATATATAAATAAGGTTTAAAATAATAAAGTAAAACATATATAGAAAATACTTTTCAAATTTATTTTACTATGTATGAACAACAATATTAACATCACAACTTTACAGTACAGAAAATTTTAAGTAGTGCCAAAATATTTTCCCCAATTTTTCTTCATTTTATTAAATTTGAACACAGTCTAACAAATTATTGTTTACAAAATGTAACAAAACAAGGACTTGTTTGTTTGGCTTGACAATATGTTTTCTGTATTCATTTCCTAATTTCACCAATAATTACAGAAATATCACCTAGCTTCCATTTTGTTTCTTATTTTCAAGTATTTGTTTGTACAGAAAATGGTGAGACGAAGTCAATGAAAACAGGAAACAAGGTAGCATTAATTAATATTATGAATCAGTGATAACACTTTTGAGGAAGAGGGGTCTCATGGTAAATAACATCTCTGAAGATTTGGTCTCTAACAAAGCTGAATGATGTCGTCTGATACATTTTAACTGACCTTACCTAGTGGGAAAAGGCCTTTTTTGTTGTACTTATTTGTGAAAGGGTTCATCTCCCACCCCCATAATATAGAAAGTGACCAACATGCCCCTCTTATAACATCTCATAATCAATTCCAAATATATCTCAGAACATGTAATCCAGTAAATTTCTGGATTATGCAATCTGGATCCAGAATATATTTCGTATTATGTAATTTAGAAGTATATTCCACATCACATAATTCAGAACTATATTCCGCATTTTGTAATAATCCAGAATACTGTTCCAGATTACACAGTCCAAGCTGTTATTTTGAATTACACAATCTGGAATATTCCAAATATAACAAGGGCACATAGGTCATTTTTATAATATGGGGTGGGAGAAGAAAGTATGGAAGTGGAGGAAGAAAAATATTTGTGAGACCAAGAAATTAAAACCAAAGATTTTTCTCAAACCAAAATAAATCCCTCTTTTAAAGCTACTAAAACAGATCTGGTACTAGGGCTTTCAAAGTTGAGATGATCTTGACTTGTAGCAGCAAGATTCCCTCTGCCATTTCCTCAAAATTTAAAGTAAATTCAAATATACTGAAGAACTGGAAGTTTCTAAGACAGCCATCCACAGGGCGCCTTGGACACGAATAAATCATTAAATTTACAATGAAAAATTAAGAAAATGGGAAACCCTGATAATTTTGTATACAAATGTCAAGAAAAGAAACATTTACCTTGGGTCCTTTCACAGCAAGGGAGTCACCAACACGCAACTCACGGAAATGGTGAGACATCCTTCCTTGTGGGTACATCTATTAAATACATATTTTAGACAGAAAACCAATTGTCGAGGGAGAAAAAGAAAAATAATGGAGAGTTAGGAAATAAGGATGAAGAATTACTGAATATACCTTAATAACTAGTTCAAAATGTCCAACATCAGAATCCAAAGTAGTAGGGGTATATGGTTTGATAACGTCTTCACCTTGTGCATCTTTACCCCTGTTTGAGAAGTTGTTTGTTCATAATGTGTCAACAAACTTTGATAAAAGACTAAAAAAGGAAATAGTTTCTGCTATACATATTAGTTATCAATGTAATCAAGCAATTGCGATAGCTATTCTCAGCCACTATTGAGAGAACAAATTGTGCAGATACTGAATTAAACACAAATATGTGCTGAATTAATTACAGTGACAAGGGAAATAGACAAAAAATAGACCTGCAACTTATGTGTTGCCCAATTGGAAGACCCAAAACAGATGTAGGTGTTGGGAGGGCAAATGTGAACTTTGCAACATTATGGCTCAGCTGTGCACGCTTAACAAGTTTGAACTCCTTGAAGTTCTCTGGGTCCAAGCAACCTATAAGCACGTGGAAGACATGAATTAACACTTAAGTACATACTATAACCAAATTTAACATGAATGAACTCTGAAGGTCAAGTGCATTGAGTTTTACATTATTTCAGACTGCCACCAAGCTTTAGTATAACTTAGATTCATAGTCAAAGATGTAATTAAGGTCTTTCACTTTCTCCAGAGTAAACAAGATTCCATGTAATGAGAAAGTCTATTTTCCAAGAACAACGGACTCAGTGAAAAGGAAAGTGAAACTGTTTTTGGTATTACCACTGGAAGTAGCTAATAAAAAACCACTGTCAACTCTATCAGACAAAGCATGGTCATCCCTTTTCATAATTAGTGACGGACTACTGACCATATAATTCTGCTGAACAATCCCTAAGACACCCAAAGGAAACACAATCCAACCAAACAGAAACTCTACTTTTGGAAGAGAAATATAGAACAACGACAAGAGCAACCAGCATGTAATAAACCTAAACTCAGAGCAAGGTTGACTAATAACAGGTAAAAGGATGAAAAGTTTCCTTATGAATCCAAAAAAGTTAATATCCAAAAAAAAATATGCAGTAAATACTTTTGACATAAAAATTCTGTCTGTATAAGAGACCAGCATATAGTCACTAATCAGAAAAACAAACAGCCAACACTAGGGTAGGGAAAAACATGCAACAATACATACTCTTTTCTGAACCAAAAAGAGTAAAAAATCCAAAAGAAAAGTACTTTTTAGGCTTATCACTCCTAAAAAATTCGATAACTTAGTCAAATTGATTTTTTAATTTCATTAAGGAAAGACACAAAGATAGACAATAGTTCATATCCATCTTTCATTAAATAAACCCAAGTAAAAAAAGAATATTTATCAATAAAAGTAACAAAATATCGAAGCCCAAAAGAGATGACTCAACTTGGACCCCAAATGTCAAAATAAGTTATAAAAGAGGCATAGTTACATCTTGTTTAGGTCTCTTTGGAAAAGAAGATCTAACATGTTTACCTAGTTGACATGACTCACTCTAAGACTTTAAGTTGTTTAGGTTAGGAACAATACTTAATCAAGAGGAAGGATAGGGAGCTGAATGTGTTCAGAAAGTTTAAGATGATGGTAGAGAAACAATGTGGAAAGAAAATAAAGATACTAAGGACAAATGGTGATGGTGAATACAACTCAGTAGAATTTCAAGAGGTATGTGATCATTGGGGTATTTCTCAAGGGGTAATAGCTCCATATACACCCTAACACAATGCTGTAGATGAAAGGAGGAACAAAACTAATGAACATGGCGAGGGCTCTGCTGAATAGATAGTTATTGCCAAATGAATTTTGGGAAGAAGCTAAGAGCACAGCCATTTACATCTTGAATAGAACTGCAACAAGGAGATTGAAGTGTACAACTCTAGAAGAAGTGTGGGCGAGAAGATGATCATATAGGGGTATTTGAGTCTCTTTACTTTAAGCATATACCTGAAGAGAAAAGGAAGTGATAATAGTATAATCCAATCCAATTTGGAGAGGATTCAAACCTTAATATTGGTCAACAAGACAAGGATAGTGTAGAAAACTGTAATCAACACTCTACAACAATCTTTTTTGAGACCACAGAGAAATATGATGCCACCAAGGTGTTTGCCTGATTTTGAAAGGTTCCCAGATAATGCAGTAACTAGTGAAGGAGAGTTGCTAAACCAATCAACGTTGAAGAAGGCACTAAAGAACAGAAATGTGTGATTTCTATGAAGGTGGAATTGAAGTCGATTGTGAAGAACAATACAGGGGATTAATTGTCACTACCTCTACATAAAAAGCCTATACCTGTGAAATGTATCTATAAAATCAAGGTGAATCCAGATGGATCAATTTCCAGACATGGAATTGGAGGATTGATTCATTCTTATCTGAAAAAGGATTTCTGGAGTGCAACAATGAGTCTGGAATCTATGTGAAAGGAGTAATGTTTGAGATTATAGATTTGGGAACACTCCCGTATTTTTTGGGCCTGGAATTTCCACATACTAGTAAGGGATTGTTTCTCATAAAAAAAAGTATGCATGTGATGTATTGAAGAGATTCAAGATTCAATATCAATAACTGTAATCAAGCTAAGACTCCAGCAAAATGTGGAATTTCACAGACTCAGATTGGTGAGACAAAGATGATAGGAAGAGTACAAGTGGCTATGTTTTTGAGCTATGAAACACTGCCTTATCATGGTGTTCAAAAGAAACAATCTGTTGTAGCTCTTTCGCCATATGAGGCAGAATATATTGCTGCATCACAAGGGGCATACCAAGATGTGTGGCTCCAAACCTGAGCATATGCACTTGAAAATGGAAGGACCAATGAAACTTGCTGTTGACAATATTTTAGCAATTAACCAAGCCAAAAATCCAGTAGCACAAGGAGGACCAAGCACATAGAGACAAGATCCCATTACTTGAGAGACCAAGTGAATAAAAGGAACATAAAGTTATCTATTAAAAGGCAGAAGATCAAGTGACAGATTCCTGACCAAACCACTGAATATTGATAAAACTTGTATACTCTTAGGAAAAGAGATTGAGGATTGTATCATGGAGAAGTATGAATTGAGGGAGTATGTTATGAATAATAATTCAGATTGTAAAATCTAATAACAGAAAGTTAGTTAGGAGTTAACTGTAATATAAGATCAAAAACAAAATTTAACGAGTCTTTATTTTCTCTTCTTATTCCTATCCCTTGCAATATGCTGTTAGTGTGCAAGTGATTTTCTCCCCCCAACACTATTGACCTTTCTTAGAAAATGAGAACAACATCTTTGAAAAAATAAAACCACCTCGTATTCATCAAATTCTCTAAAAAAGCATTTTGGATCTTCTCTTACTCATAGAACTAAGACAAAGAAGACCCCTTTACGAATAAATCAGAGAGAGCATAAAATTCCAAATGGGAAGAATATGAAGCTGAAAAAGGAGTCACCTTTACGCTTCTTAGATGAAAAGAGAAAGACAGCACCAAGCCCAGCGGCCACGACGGCCACGGCCACACCCAGAAGTATCTGATTTTCTGGTGCTTGCAGGAAATCCATGATTTGAATGAAGTGTGGGGGTGAAGAGAAAAATGAGGAGATGAAGTGGTATATAAGGAAGAGAATGGAGAAGTGATCGAATAAAGAATACGAAAGAGAAAGGGTATTTGTTGCCTTGTTGGTAGGTGAAGGGAGTGAATGGACTTTGGTGTTCAAGAATGAAGGAATGGTGAGCGTTGTGTTGGACTGAGGAGGGATCTGGTACAACAACTACCAATCTTTCTCTCTCTCTCTCTCTCGAAATGTGTTACCAAATCAATTTCACCATTTTAATGATTTTTCAACAAATAAATCATTATAAATAAGTTAAATATTATTTTTGTTATAATTTAACTTAAAAGTTTTATAAATTACCTTTGTGTATATGTTAATTTCAATTTCTTAAAGATGTTTAGAAAAAAAAAATAATTTGTTGATTTTTTTTATATTTACAATAATGATTTTAACATTAATATTTAAAGTAATTTTTAATCAATTGGCTGGGGTATAAAATTTTGTATTTGGAACTCATGAAAATTAAACTTTATTTTACTATCAACGATCATTTTATTTTATTCTCCTGTTTTCCATATGTTTAACCTTTGAAATGAGTTAGTATTTAAAAATCGGTGTATTAGTGGATGAAATTATAAGGTTATTTCGGTAATTAAATATTTAACTTGTCTCATAGAAAATTCGTCTAAAGCTTTCATGAAGAATGATATGTTGGATTTTAACGTGATTAAGTTTTTTGGTATTAAGACTCGTAGTAGTAAAGTTTTTTGTCCTCTTCCTGTTAGATGGGAATTTCCTTCACCAGATTGGGTTAAAATTAACGTTGGGGCTGCTAGGGGTATCCTGATTTTGCTATTTGTGGAGGTATTTTCCGTGGGAGTATGGGAGAATTTATTGGTGTTTTTTCAGCGTTTATTAAAGTTCAGACTGCTTTGGTTGCTGAGTTTTATGGAGTTATCCATATTATGGAGGAAGCTCTAAAGATGGGACTTACTAATGTCTTCTGTCTTGGTTTGTGCTGCGTTTACTACTATGACTAATGTTCCGTGGATACTTCGTAATCGATGGAATACTTGTCTTAATTTCTGTGGACAATCAGGTTTAGGATTACTCATATTTTTGGTGAAGGGAATGTGTGTGCTGATAAGTTGGCTAATTTATGATTTATTCATAGATAATCATTTCATTGGTATAACAGACTTCCATCTAGTTTGTTCTTATAATTGTTTATTAATAGGTATAGTCTACCTATGTATCGTTTTTGTTAACATATGGGTTTTGGTTTAGTCTCCCATATTTTTGTATTTTTTTCATGTGATGGCAGAAGATTGTTGTTACTTGAGATGTCAACCTATCTCAAATGTCAAGTTGTATAGTTATGCATAAGATATGGAAAGTTTTTATAAAAAAAAAATATTATGTTGATTATTTTAATTCTTAAAATGATAAGAAGGTAAAAAATAAAACAGCGTACTTTTGATTATATAATACATTAATTATTATTAAATAATGCTGAAAAAACTATTTAAAATATAATGTTTATTTTTTCCGGAGAAAGATGAAATTTTATTGAAGTTCAATTTTTATTTTCTATCTAAAGAAATTAGATCTGGCTGATCTAAAG
>Ga0123341_1002192_pt1 | contig 15798 bp, 14 predicted proteins | sample Turbeapinknodule_FD_89959 | JGI IMG/M metagenome (GOLD analysis project Ga0123341, IMG submission 89959) | Root nodule microbial communities of legume samples collected from Mexico - Turtle bean Mexico pink nodule | ecosystem: Host-associated > Plants > Roots > Nodule | place: Mexico: Nepantla... | reverse complement strand
TTATATATCAGTCATTTTTTTAATATCTAAAATAATTTATAATTTAGTAGAACTATTTTTTTTATCTTTAAAATTAATTTTTATTTAATGATTTTGTTATAATAATATTTCTATTTAATAATTTTTGTTCTACTAAGAATCGAGAAGCTAAAAGACCGATCACCCTATGCGGCAATACAACCTTTCGATCAAAACAAGTATCATGCTAATTTGAAGATTAAATAGATTGAATTTGATTAAAAGAGATAAAGTATGGTTAAAGGATCATTGGGTCTATGCTAATCTTTACATCAACACAAAGTCCAGTAGAAAAGTATAAATAAGAGGGGACCCCATGATAAAAGGTATTGATTGTTTTAATTCTGAACAAGATAATCAGATACATTTCAGTTGACTTGAGTGTGAATGTCTTTGCAGATACTCCATCTTCACAAACATACCCAAAAAGACAATTGAAGAACTAAAGAGAGAAGACGAAAGGAACTTTATAGAAGATATTCGATTTTCAGATTGTAAGAACAATTTTTCTTGTAATAACGGATGAATTAGGGATGCTTAGTTCTTAAGAAATTTTACTCTAAAAGGTAATAAATAACTTTGATCGTGAAATTGTATAACGATTCTTTGGGTCTCTAAACTATAAAAGAAAACCTTCTGATATGTAATCCGCAAATATTTTTAAAAATAAAGCAATCACTATTAATTATACTCATGTATTTAGAGACTAAGATCATAATAAATGATTAAATTTAGACACGTAAACGAAATAATTAGAATTTTTAATTTTCTTGAATTTCAAGCATTAATATATGACAATGCATATTACACTTTCATGGACCAAAACAGTGGTTTATTCTTGAAAGAAACATATTTAGCAATTTAACAAAGAATAATTCATTAACAAAATTCTTTGATTATTTTTTTAATATAGTATTAAGTTCACTTGAATGTTTTCTTCATATTTCATTAATGAAAATCGTTTGTATTTTTTCCAACTTCTATAATAGCATAACTAATAGTAGACTATTGTTGAGAAACTATTTATTAAATTGGTTCAAGCATATACTAAATCAAAATGGAAAATAGAAAGAAAAAGTCTAACGGTAATATCATGTTTACAACTTAACAACATGTCTAACACTAATTTTGGATAATTATACTAGCACTCCCCTTTAATCAAAATTTTAATTGATTTCGTTTCCAACAAATCTTAGTTTTTCAAATCTCACTTGCTTAAGTGACTTATTGAAAACATCTACTACTTGTTCTTCAGAGGAACAATGTACAAGTTCTAATTTTATCTTTGTCACTTCATCTCTGAAAAAATGAAACTATATTTCTATGTGTTTGTTCCTACCGTGAAATACTAGATTTTGGATAGACTTATACTTGATTTGTTGTCAACAAACAATTGTTTCTTATATTTAAGTTTCAGTTCTTCCACCAACGCATCTAGCCATAAGCCCTAACATGCAACTTATGCAGAGGTTATATACTTAGCTTCACATAAAGATAGTGCTACAATATTGTCTTTTTTAGCACCAAGAAATTGGTGCTTTATAAGATACTTTAAAAAAATAGCCAAACGTACTCATTTTCTTTTCTTTATCTCCACACTAATTTGAGTATAAAAAAAAAAACTTCTATGATTGTTTCATTCTGATCATGTTCTTTTGGGAATAGCAGTCCATAGTCATCCTATAATTTGCAAGAACAAAGTTGCATATACTATTTTTTTTTATCCAATTCTTTGGTTAACTTTATATAATTTTTATCATTGGTGTAGAAGTTGCATTACCATTTTCCATATAGAATACAGGTATATTTCTTTTGATGTAGAAGTATCCCCTTAGGAGTACCTTTTGATGTAGAAGTATCCCCTTAGGAGTACCTTTTGATGTAGAAGTATCCCCTTAGGAGTGTGTAACTAAGAGTTCTCAAATCACACATTTGAAATTATGATTTCATTTCCACCTTAAATTGCTTAATCTCAGCTTGCACATTTCTTGTGACAATTAAATTATCCACATGGAGGCGCACAAGAAGTAAACTTCTATGCTGAGTTTCCTTCACATATACACCAAATTCTAGTGTGCATTTCACCCTTGGATAAGAAAGTATCAATAAACTTATTCCAAACTTGAGGGTCATGTTTGAAGCCATATGAGACCTTCTTTAGTATATACACATGATGTTCTTTCCCTATTGACCTCAAATCTACCCTTCCTCCAAAGGCCATTGAGGAATGTTAACATAACATCCAGTTGACACACAATCCAACTTCTAGAACTGACCACAACAATCACTAATCAAACAGTCTTCATCCTTGCAATTGGAGCATATACATTTGTATAATCAATTTCTTGTTTTTGAAGGAAGCCTTTAGTCTACCAACTTGGCTTTGTGCTTGCTAATAATGTCATCTATATTGAATTTGACTTTAAGCACACACTTCACATCAATAGGACGTTCATTCTATGGTACATCCATCAATAATGTCAACCAAAAACGAAAAATGTGCCATCTCATCACTGTTAGAAACTGCATTATCATTATACATTTCTTGATTTGTAAGTTTGGTGGAAGGAAATCTCATCCTCTAAACTCTTCTTGTACCAGGAAGAGATGAATTTGTGGTGATGTTTTGCTTGGTATTTATACTTTCTTCAAGGATACATGAAATATGAGTTTCAAATTCACTTTTCCCATTCCATAATTCAGTTTCATCCATAATAATGTCTCTACTAATAACAACATGTTGCTTCACTAGATTGTACAACTTATAAGCACCAATTGAATCATATCAAACTAGTATCAGAGTTTCACTCTTATCATCCAACTTCTTGGTTCTCTCATCTTGAATGTGTTTGTAACATAGTAACCTACAAATCTTTAAAGGATGCACAATAGGCTTATCTCCAGACTATGCTTCTTTGGATGTGACTATTTTGAGTCTTTTTGTGAGCCATCCGTGAAACACTAGCAAAACAATCCAACGATATTAATGATTTGAAGGAAATGCTTTCTAAATTTACAAGTTTCCAAAAGAGTCACAGAGAAAGATCTATGAGCAGATATAAGGATCATAAACATATTATAGGGATTTTTCCATCCAAAATTCTATTAAGCCTAAAATAAAGCTCCCTTCTTTTTGTGGGCATAAAAATGTTGAGGAATATTTAGAATGGGAGGCTAAGATTGATCAAATTTTTGAAAAGCATCAAGTACATGGGTTTAGAAGATTTTCCATGATTACTCTAAGTTTTAAAGAAAATGTTATTTCTTGATGGACACAAAGGCAATATGATGTTAGGATTGGTCGCAAATTAGAGATTTTAAATTGGACTAAATTCAAGGCATGAATGAGAAGAAGAAAAAAAAGTGTCTTCATATGTGAAAAATAAGAAGTTTAGAGAAGAGATGAAAGAGATTGCTAACATAGTAATTAATTTTTTAAATGAAGAAAAAGAACACATTAGAAGAGAGAAAGACAAAGTTTTGAAACTTCTTCTTGATGTGAGTTGATTTTTAGATTGCACATTTTATGGTTTGCACTTTGTTTATCAATTTTTTTGAATTAGCAAGTATGGTGATAAACTCAAGGAAGATTGCCACTGAACACGAACTTAACCAAGTGGTTAAGTAAGTGTGAAGGTTCTTTTCTAGAGGGCAAAGAGAAAAACACATTTATATGGTGTTGATGATGATGAGGTGCGGATTTAAAGAACGTATAATGAAAAGAAACAAGATGGAAATCGAATAGGAAAGGAAGAACACAAGAACATAAAAAGGGATGGAAATGGCACAAGTAAGAAAGGAAAAATATGAAGAGATGAAGAAAGCTTATGGAAAATGTAGAAGGAATCACGCCACTTAGAAGGTGAAGGTATTCCAAGATGAGTGGTGAGGAGTCGCCACTTGAGGTGCACTACTCTCAAGATAAGACGCAAGAACAATTTAGGAGAAAAAACTCACTAATCACTCAAGAAGAGTTTTTGTTCTTAATTCAAATTCAAGTGAAAAAATACATTAGGCAAGACACCATTTATATAGGAGAGAGTGACTTGGGGAGCAAAAGTAAGAAGGGTAGGGGCGTCATTTATGAGAAACCTTCTAGAAAGTAGGCCAAAGAAACCTAGGTGCACATGTCATGAAAGTTGCGATTGGCACAAACCTAAATTACTAAGCACGCACTACTTTAGCTTATTCTTCTATTTGGACCCCCAAAAAGAGCTAAAATTATTTACATAAACTTGTCGTGTAAAAAGACCAAAAGAAAGAACATATGATGCTTTGGCCTATGTCCAATTCTTCTTCTGCTGAGGTCCTTCTGATGTTTGGTGGCGCCTGGTCTTGTATGTTGAGATGACTAACCTAATTCTGAAATGTTTGTTGTGTCCTTAGTCATCTGCTTTTCGAGGTGGTTTGCATCACTTCCCATCATCAATCATTTCCAATTCCTGATGATAAAATTTCAATTGACATTCAAAACTTTTCTCGTGAATAAGATTTTTTAGAATCTAATGTTTTAAAAACTGAAGAAGAAAAGAACTCACAAGAAAATTCTTTGTCTGGAGCTGAACTAGACATTGAAATAAACTTCTATTCTTTAGAACACTTTTGTGAGGAGTTATTTGAAGAAAATTTTCTGTTTGAAGTTGAACCAGATCTTGTTAAAAAACCTTCTGTCATGACACCTGAAGATCGAAAGTTTTGGCAAATTCATAAGGTACAAAAAAAAAAATAACAATATAAATAAGAGTACTTCTTGGGTTCATCTTGACTATATTACAAGAAAGGGGTAAATTAACCTTGAAACAAAGGTACTTTCTTATATTTTTCTTTTTCTTACTTTATTGTATCCTTCTCAACGAAACCTTTTTGAATGTTACAATCTTCTTTTTCTGCTCTTATTCATCTTTTGAAAAACATTTTCCAAATAATAACCACAAACAAAAACTTTTACCCATCTTTTGTATTATTCTCATGTTTCCAATTTTCTTTAGGTTGATCTTTGAACCTAGAGGAATATGCTGACTTTTTTTTTATCATGGTGGCTAAAAGATCAAAATGAGATAGATCTAAGGTCAGATCCTTTTCTAAGGAATAATATTTGTCTTAGTCTTGTATAAAATATGTAAATAGTAGAATAGTATTTTCTGGCTTTGTGTTTCTGAGCCAACTTTAGAATAGAGATATAATTCTCTCCAAACAAGACATATACTTGGGGTGCCTTTTCCTTTGCATGGGAAATAACTCTTCAAGCTCCTTAAAGAAGTAAGCTAGGCGCTTTGTACATGACACTCCAATTATTCAATGAAACATGGCAACCTATGAATGGAAAGTTTCTTGTGTTAGAATTGTAGGCCTTAAACAAGAGGGGGGGGGGGGATGAATTGTTTTAAAATGTTTTTCATAAGTTTTGAAGGTATGAAGTAAAAGAAGAATCACAGCCAAAGAAATTAAAGAATGCAAGATAAAAAACAATTTTAGTTGAATTCCAGAAATTCAACCGGTTGTTTCTGCGATTCAACCGGTTGTTTATGCGATTCAACCAGTTGTTTATGCAATTCAACCGATTGTTTTTATCAGCAGTGTATAAAAACCACTAAAAACACATATACAAGAGTTAAGGGAGAGAAAGAATCACACAAGGATCTTTATACTGGTTCACTCTTATACCAAGAGCTACATCCAGTTCCCAGAAACCTCTGGGTATCCACTAAGTAATCAAATACCATATTACAACCACACAACCACCAAAGAAGTGATCTGATCCCCTAAATAACACACACTTCCTTTGGCACACACAATCACACCACAGATCAGAACACCCTCTGACTCTATGAACACAAGTCCTTACAGAAATAAAATTGAAGGAGAAAATAGGATTGATCACACCTGGTACAAATCAAACCACAGTACACAACAAGTTCAACTTCACTCTCAGAGAAATATCCAAAGCCTTAAGCAATCTTGGAGAAAACTTTATTTCAAAAACTGATCTTGTTAGTCATTTGCTAGGAGCGTATAATAGAAAATTTATACTCCAATTAGCAGTTGAAAACATTTATTATAAAAGCCAAATCAGTTTGAAAACATTTAAAGAAGATTTAACACACTTCACAAAATTCTGTTATGGCAGTTAAAAAAAAAAGTTTGGTTGTTTTGTCGAAACAACCGATTGAATTGGTTTGACAGCAAAGTCAACCGAGTTCAAATATGCTAAAACCAGTTTCAAAAACATTAAGTATGAAACAACCGATTAAAACGATAAAACAACTGGTTGTTTTTTTGCTTCTTCATAAAACACTTTTTTAAAAAGATTTGAATTAAACCAGCTTTTGGATTCAAACTAAGAATGCATTAACAAATTCAAACTACCCCATAACACACCCAACTAAACTACAAACAACCTTCAAGCAATCCATGGAGATTTGGAGTCATCAAAACTCTTCTTCAACAATCTCCCCTTATTTGATGAAGACAAATCCTTGGTTTGCTTTGTTGAATTCTGTTTGAATTTGAAGGTACCTGCAAAACAATCAAAACAACAGTACCAGAGAGCAATTCCCTCCAGAATCTCTTACACTACAGAACCAACTTCCACTATGTGATTTTCACAAAGAGAAACCACAAAATCAATGTGGAAAACCAGTGTAAGTAGGAGAGAAAATCAGAGTTTCCTGCACAACTACATATTAGCAATTAAAGCAATTAAAAACAACAATCAAGCAACATATTTTCCCCCTATTTGTCTTCACAAATAGAGTAAAAGTATAAAATTGTCCAAGCAAAATAAACCCAACAACCATAAGATTGTTCAACAAATATAAATCCAACAACAACAAAAGACTTAAGACAGGAACAAGTCTTCAATCATCTTTCCCATACTGGAGTTCAAAAAGCTGGTTTTGCACAACTTCTATTTATTCATCCAAGTTCTGAAAACGTGCATCCATGCTCTAGAATCTGTCATCAAAGTTCTGAAAATTGGTAGCACACAATTCGTGGAGATTCCTCTGGTTCTCTGCAAAACTGTCCTTTCTGCTTAACATCAACCTCTCAAAGGGTGACATGGATGTGATCCGTTCACCCATGTTTCCAGCACGTTGTCCAGCATCATAACTACCAACACCATCTCCTCCAGCTTCCATATCAATATCTTCTTCAGTAGCAGCAACAACTGTTTGATCTTCATCTTCACTTTCAGCATGTGCACCACTTGAAGGGCCAACAACATCACCACATTTGCTTATCCATCTTCCATTAACTTTGGTGAATCCCATCCTACTTAGTGATCCATTATTGAATTCACTTGTAGACTTCACAAGTTTGGATTGTTCATCCTACAAATCAACTTCAAAATAATATAGAAATTTTGTAATCAAAATAGCATAAGCATAGTCATAATCACATAACCTAATAGATTTCATCATATGCTCCTTAAAGACATGAATCCAGTTGATTTTAGTCTTATTCATGAAGCAATATATGAAGACAAGACCTTCTTCAGTCAATGTAGAGTGATTGTTTTCTCTAGGAGTCAACATCCATGTGACAATGAAGCCAATGAGTCTTTCATGTTGAAGACGGGAGCTTTGATGTATCAATTCCACATGAAGCCTGAAGTTGTGCTCCTTTCTGGGTTTGGGTTTAGATTAGGGTGTTTAGAATCTTTGTTAAGATCAGCTATAATTCCTATACAAAGCTTGATCAATCAGTTTTAAAAGAAACAAAGTGTATTTCCATGCAAAGGGAAAACAATGGTTGAATTGTAGAGACAATCGGTTGTTTGTCACTTAGGTGGCAATGAGGTTTTGAAATGGTTTTGCAACTACTTAACCCATTCAGCCGATTAAATCGTGGTTTCAACCGATTAAATGAGTGTTGTGCTAACAGTTTTTTGAAAACCTGTTTCAACTGTTTTAAATGAGAACAAAACTAATTTGACTCTGTTATGTTGCCTTAAACGGCTAGATTTCAAAGGCTATAAATATAGCCTTCTTTCAAATATTTAATAGAGAAGTTTTACACTCCGATTTAAGATAAAAAAGAGAGATTACAATCTGTTTGTGAAAGAAGTTTTCCAAGATTAGCAAGATTGCTTTTATGCTTTGTTGTGGTTCAAGAACTGGTCATAGGGTTTGTGGTTTTCTGTAATTCCAGGTGTTTTCTACCCTTACTTAGTTTCTTGTAATTGTATTTTGATATTGTAAACGTGTTTGTAAAATCCTGTAAAGTCATTGTGATTCTGGCTTGAGGTGTGTGATGGTGCAAAGAGGGTGAGTAGGCTTTGTGGGATTCAATGTCACCTCTTCGTGGTGTGTTTTTGTAATCTGTGATTGATTACATAGTGGAATACTCGGAGGTTGTTCTGAGGACTGGATGTAGCTCAGGGTTGAGTGAACCAATATAATTTGTTTGTGTGAATCTCTCTATCTCTTAACTCTCATAATTGTTTGTGTAAATTCATTTTCAGTTGTTGCTATAAACAACCAGTTAAAACGTATTTTTAACCGATTAAAATCCTGAAACAGTTTTATGTATCCTTGTTTAATTGTCTTCCTTAGTTGTTTAAGTGTAATTGATTGATAAAGTTTCATTCTTAATCAAATATTTGCGAAAAGCTTTTATAAACAATTCACCCTCCCCCTCTTGTTTAAGCCATCAATTTTAATATTTCATTCAGCTTTAGTCCCCCAACAGAAAAATTTCTCTCTCTAGAATGAGGTCCTTCAAGCAGCTCTTGTAGAATTTCATTTTGTTGAATTTATCAATAACACCAATGTTGCCCCTGTTGATCCTCAATCTATCATCCTTCAGCCCAGTTATTGCAACAAGATTTGGTCCTCTTACAAAAGTGGGTCCTTAGGTATTATTTTTATCATTAGGAACCTCAGAATTCTTGGGAACCCATCTCATAACACCTTTAGCAACATAAAATTTCCTAATTTTGCAGTACCTAACAGAATGACCACTTTTCATACAATAGAAGCAACTAACAACCGATTGTTTCGATTTTTCAACCGGTTGAAATTTCCTGACATTTGAATAAGGCTTTGAAACACCACTCTTCTTGCTCTGTGCATTAAACCCCAGTCCAAATTTCCCAAAAACACAACTTTAAGATGCTAGGAAAGTTTCAAAATTTGATTTTCCTTTAGAAAACTTGTCCATAGTTTTCACAACATATTAAATCTTCTTTTCAAGAAATTCATAATTTTCACAAACATTTGAGTCATTCTTGTAAGAATATCTTTTGTAAGATTGTTTTAGATTTTCAAAATCACTTTTCAAATTTTACGGTTCTTCTTCCAATTCTTTGACTCTCTTTTCTAGCCAATTATTCAACCTCTTAATCTATTGTTTGAAAGAGCCAATTTGTTAGCTTCTTCATGTGTTTCCTTAAAAGAATTGAGAAGTTGACTATAGTTTCCACTATTAATAGAAGAGCTGGAACTTACACTGCTTGCATCACTTTCTTGCCTCGTCATTAAACACAATTTTTCTTCTTCTTCTTCTTCACTTGTAGATGAGCTTGAGGAAGAGACATCATTATCGTCCCAAGCAATGTAGGCTTTCTTTGATTTAACCTTCTTGTCAATCTTTTTGTGAGTTTTGTTTTCCTGACTTTCTTTATTAGGACACTCAACTTTATTATGCCCATGTTCACCACACCCAAGTCATGTATATTTGTTAGAGTTAAACTCAGTAACTTTCTTATTATCATACCTGTTGGATGAGTTATTCTTGTTGTTTTTCTTCTTGAGGAACTTGCTGAATATCTTGGAAAACAAGCTAAATTTTTCCTCTTCACTTTCATCACTTGAGTTTTGACACTTTTTGTTCCCAACAGCTTTCAATGCAATTCTCTTCACCCTCTTATCCATATTTTCTTTAAGACTCAGCCTATCCATCTCCAATTCGTGCTCCCTTAGCTTTCCAAATAATAAGGCAATGGTCATGGAGGTGAGATCCTTTGATTCAGATATGGTAGTGACTTTGGGCTGCCATGACATATCAAGACACCTGAGAACTTTGATGTTGAGTTCCTCTTTGTCAAAAGTCTTTCCAAGACTCAGAAGATGATTTACTATGTGAGTGAACCGTTTTTGCACTTCAACAATGGTTTCACCCTTCTGCATTCTAAACATCTCATACTCTTGTATGAGAGTGTGTTTTCTCGCTCTTTTCACATTATTTGTTCCTTCACGAGTCACCTCAAGAGTGTCCCACATTTTTTTTGCAGACTCACATTGAGATGCCCTGAAAAACTCATCAGAACTTAAAGCAGATGTGATAATATTCTTAGCAATGCAATCATATTAAGCTTTCTTACTCTCTTGCTCAGTCCATTGGGACCAAGGTTTTTTAGAAATAACTTTTTCATCTTCAATCATAAGAATAAAAAATCCATTTTTAATTGCATTCCAAATGACTTTCTCAATAGATTCAACAAAGATTTTCATTCGTACCTTCCAAAATTGGTAGTTCACACCATAAAACAGTGGTGGTCTATTTATAGAAGCACCCCCCAAAAGGTAGTTTATCAACAATCAACTTAGAACTTTTGATCAACTTGAATATCTTTAAAGAACCCAACTCTTGATGCCAATTGTTTGAATTGTAGGCCTTAAACAAGAGAGGGGTGAATTGTTTTCAAACGTTTTTATAAGTTTTGAAGGTATTAAGAAAGTCAAAGAAGATTCACAACCAAAGGAATCAAAGAATGCAAGATAGAAAATTGTTTTAGTTGAATTCCAAAAATTCAACCGGTTGTTTTTATCAACAGTGAATAGAAACAACTAAAAACATATATACAAGAGTTAAGGGAGAGAGAGAGTCACGCAAGGAATTTTATATTGGTTCACTCTTATACCAAGAGCTACATCCAGTTCCCAGAAACCTCTGGGTATCCACTAAGTAATCAAAAACCATATTACAACCACACAACCACCAAAGAAGTGATCTTGATCCCCTCAATAACTCACACTTCCTTTGGCACACACAATCACACCACAATTCAGAACACCCTCTGACTTTGTGAACGCAAGTCCTTAAAGAAATACAATTGAAGGAGGAAATAAGATTGATCACATCTGGTACAAATCAAATCACAGTACACAGCAAGCCCTACTTCACTCTTAGAGAAATATCCAAAGCCTTAAGCAATCTCGGAGAAAACTTGATTTGAAAAACTGATCTTGTATGTTATCTGCTAGGAGCGTATAACAAAATATTTATACTCCAATTAGCATTTGAAAACATTTATTATAAAAGCCAAATCAGTTTGAAAACATTTAAGGCATATTTAAGACACTTAATAGATTGGTTTGACAACCGATTGAATTGGTTTGACAACAAAGTCAACCAAGTTCAAATCTACCAAAACCAGTTTCCATAACATTAAGTATGAAACAACCGATTGAAACTATAAAACGACTAGTTGTTTTTCTGCTTCTTCATAAAACACTCTTTTAAAAAAATTTAATTAAATCAACTTTTGGATTCAAACTAAGAGTGAATTAACAAATTCAAACTACTCGATAACACACCCAACTAAGCTACAAACAGCCTTCATTCAATCCATGGAGATTTGGAGTCATCAAAGCTCTTCTTCAACATCTTGTACATAGGATTGCCACATGGCATGCTATAATGAAAAGGATTTTTGAAATCTAATAGTCGTTTTATGAGTCTCCTTTGGCTATAAATAAGGCATTCATCTCTTGTAAATTCATACTTGATTGATATATGAAATTGTATTTGTAAATTTCTTAACACACTTTATCCAAGTCTTTCTTCTATGATGCTTCATGCATTCTTAGAAACTCAAGGAAGTTGGCCTAACTTCTTCCTTGGCCCTTGCACCTTGTAAAACTCATACCCAAGCCAAGAACTTTCATGACCATTCGATGCTTCCTCCACAAATCTACAAGACTTTCACTACCTTCCATCAATTTCATCCAACACTTAAGAAGAATTGCATCTATCACAGTAGACGGTTTGATAGAAAAGTCTAAGTAAGCGGTCTGAAGGAATCGTCTACCTCTGTGAATGGGTTTAATCATATAAATGTCCAAGTTGTTTCTCTGAATCAACACAAGAAGCGGGATCTAAGTTAAAGAATTAGAGAATAAAATATACAATATCTTAGGAAAAAAATTGGAAGAGCATAACATTTGCATAAATACAAAGAAATAGAATTACAACAAAACTAGAAAGAAATCTAAATTCTTTGGAAATTTGGAAACTAAGAAAATTGTAAACAATATATGAGATAGAATATATTTTCAAGATCCTTATCAGAAATAGGCCTATAAAAAGATGCAAGCTTTAAGGAGAAAAGGGGAGAGTTTTAGAGTGATGTTGGAAAAATAGAGCATTAGTGTTTTCTTAGTTTTCTTATTTTCTTCTTTGTAATTCTTTAACTTCGTCTTCATATGGGCTAAACTCATTTGGGTTGATTCTCTTGTGTTTTCTCAATGAATCATGAGGTTTATGTTGAATGCAATTTTATTCTTAAGTTCTCTATAGTCGTTTGTGTTAGACGATCTGATCTTTTTGAATTTTAGTTTTTGTTAAGGAATTATTTTGTATTGCTTGTTGAAAATTTAGTGTTGTTCTTTAATTGGAGTTATTGGTTTGTTTTCTTAATTCTAGTCAATCTATTATTTGCTTAATTAAAGAGGAAGAAGATAAACATATCACGAGTAGATGCTTGGAGACGAGTGAGATATTGTTTATGTTAGAATGCATTTGTTCTACTAATCAGATTTTGTTGAATTTGATTAACGCTTGTTTCATTAAGTTTAACATCTATGTGAGAATTTAAGAAGTAAAAATCTTAAGATAATTAGTGACAAATTTATTGCTAAATGAGAGACAACCTGCTTTCTTTATTGTAACAATGTGATTTTTTCTTTTAAACCAACAGAACCCCTCATCGCCTTCACGCACACAATTCCTTTTTTTCTTTCTTCCTTCTCTCACCATCTCTCTAACTTTATTCCTTCTCTCTTAATTTCCTCTCCCAATTTTCATCTATTTTAGAATATGATTGAACCACATTGTAGCTGAAGAGTTAAGGAACATTTCTACCCGATCAGATTTTCAAATAGACTAAGTTTATTTTTGCTCTAAAGATCCTTTGTTCTATGTTTTCCTTAGGACTTAATCATCAATATTGATGGGGTCAATTGAGAAGAGTAATCCTCTCAACTTATTCTACTATATATCGAATTTTTGTTTTGTTTGGATAACTTACATTGGGCCATTAAATCTTGAAGGTTATCCAGACTAAGGATAAAAGTCTAGAGGTTTCTTGGAAAACAAGCAATTAATGTAAGGGAAACTAAATTTAATATTTTAATAGCATCCTATGCTGGAAGATCTGGATGTGGAGGGGATGTGGTCCCAATATTCAATTTCTCTTGCAAGGATGTTGTGTGTTTATATATTGTGTTATTTGTTTATATATTATTTAAACATGTAGAAATATTAGATTTTGATGGTTTAGTATTTAAGTCTTGTTTTTTTATGTTAAATAGAATTTTGAATGTTGTGGATCATGTTTCGAATGATATTGTATGGAATTGAATTCATACATTTAGGATAATGTATGGACTGATGTTTGTATATGTATTAAGTATTGATGCTTATATGGTAACAGAGATCTCCAATCTTCACTAATGATCTAAGTCACAGACCAAGATATCAGGTGCTGAAAAGCTGATAGGGGAGTTCATGCACACTGTGACATATGAGATGCACCGCTTGGGTTGTATTGAACTTACCCTGACATTTCTATTGGATTTGCTGGTAAGTGTTAGTCTCTGGTAGGACTTACTTAATACGAGTCTTTTGGAAGGCGTCAGATGTTATTATTTTTGTTGAATATCCTGGATGTGTAAATCCATGTGAGATCTATGTGATTGTTTTATGTTGGGATTTGAAAAAGATCGAATAATTTTGAAATTGATTAATGTAATTTGGTTATCTCTTTTGATTTAATTGTGCATATTATAAAATTATATTTTTCCTAGCTTACCCTTTTTTTTCTTGCTTTGTTATGAACTATTATGACTGTACTATGTACACGAGCAGATGATCATACAGGTGTAGGAGGTCTTGGAAGCCTTTAGGATGTTTTAAACTTTATATTGTAAATGTTTGTATTTCTATAAGCCGTAATCTTGTAATATGAATGTTTTTAAATACTCCAAGTTTGAATAGAAAGCAGTAGAACTTGTATTGTAATAGTTAGATGTTATTTTCTGGGATGTTATATTTAATGGTATCAGAGCGGATCATCCTCAGGACAATATGAGGGTATTTAGTTTAATGTGTTTCTCCTGTGTGTAGATTTTTGTTTAAGTCTAGCTTCAAGACTTAGTTAAAAGTTTAACAGAGTTGTTTTCTTGAAATCTTGTTTGTGCTTAAGTCAAACTAGTTGTTATGAATGAAGCTGGAAATATTAAGAATGAAAAGAATCTTGATAGAGTGGTGAGGGTGCACACTCATAACTAGATCAAGATTATTTTCTATCTTAATTCTAAATAGTTAGAGTACATTTTAGAGATAAGTCTTGATTGGTTTTTACCTGTTTCGTATGATTTTTTCTTTGAGGTTAATTTGTCTTAAAGATGTAATTGGAAATTTTTAGTAATTTCTAATCCAATTCTTTATATTCTTAGTAGATGGCACGTAGACCAGCTACTCCTCCTCCTCCAGTAGATATACCCAACTTAGCTCGGGAAATAGAGATGATGGCAACAGCCTTGCAACAACAAAGTGCTACTATAACACAACAACATCAGGTTGCCCTTCATCAATTAGAAACAACTAGAATAGCAACAGAAGCGTTTCAACTTCATCAACAACCCCATACCTTTAGTTTGGAGGACTTCCTGAGACACAATGCACCCAAATTTAATAGGAAGCTAAATCCAAATGAAGCAGACCATTAGGTGAGAGACATAGAAAGAATCTTTGAAACTAGTTAATGCCCTGAAGAGAGAAAGTAATCTTATGCCATCCATAATCTTATTGAAGAAGCTGAGTTTTGGTGGATAGGTATGAAGCAGATGATGGAGGACAGAGAAGAAATTCTCACTTAAGAGTTTCAAAGTAAGATTCACGGAGGAGTATTTTCCTAATAGTGTCGGATATGTAAAAGAAATTGAATTTATGCAGCTGGAACAAGGAAATCTTTCAGTCACCTAGCTAGATTCTACACCAGACCATGACTGAGGCTGAGTCCTATGTCTGTTAGAGATTTCCCTACTCTAGTAGAGAAAGCAAAAATAGTGGAGAGTTTGAAAATTAGTAGCAGACTTGCTAAGCCTCAAGTGCAAGGACCTTCTAAAAGCATGCCTAAATATGAAGATAGAAAGAAACCTTATTTTAGACCGCAATCTTATAGTAGTGGAAGACCCAGTTCTCAATCACCATCTATTTTCAGATGTTTTATATGCGGTTGGCCACATGTTAGATTTTTCCCTCATCCAGTGTCAAATGTGACATGTGATAAATGTCATAGGTGTGGTCATGCAACAAAAGAATGTCGTGTTGAACCAAGTAGTGTTCAAGCTTTGAAGAATCCAAACCCTTTGAAGGATGTTGAAGGCTAGGCTGCGCTTGTTGTTGGTGAGTTGTCCTAGTTAGGATCTGGGGTAGATTGTGTATGTAATCCACTCTTTGATTGAATCCAAAACATAGGCATTCTCAATCTTTTTAAAAGAAAAGTGTTTTTCAAACTAAGTGAAAAACAACCGATTGTTTTGTCGAAACAAT
>Ga0123341_1002186_pt1 | contig 15821 bp, 11 predicted proteins | sample Turbeapinknodule_FD_89959 | JGI IMG/M metagenome (GOLD analysis project Ga0123341, IMG submission 89959) | Root nodule microbial communities of legume samples collected from Mexico - Turtle bean Mexico pink nodule | ecosystem: Host-associated > Plants > Roots > Nodule | place: Mexico: Nepantla... | reverse complement strand
TTTTTGTATAATTTAATTTTATCGTTAATAAAATGACTTAATTCTTACATTTATTTTCTCATTTTAAACTCGTCTATCAACTCGTAATTTTTTATTTTATTTTTCTAATTCATCAATGAACTCAATCTTAAAAAGAAATAAACTATTTACATATTATTGAAAAATGGATTAAAAAATAATAATAACAAATATTTGTACTAGCGAACCTCTGACTGATGTTGTTTTTGTGTTTTGGAAGAAGTTGATGAAGGCAAAAGTTTTTAAGGTTGCACCAAAATGGAAATGGAAGAGGAGATGAATACGCATGAGTTTTAGGTTCAACGGAGAGGTTAGATAAACCTACTTAAGACTTCATTAGGCTTGTGAGCATCTAGTAAATAGAGAATTAGAGAGAGTTGAAAATTTAGAAACACATTTAATTTTATCCAAGTCTAAGTTTTACAGGAGATGTCTCACTTGTTTATCGGCTCAGGTGATCACAAATCGTGCCTTTTGGATGCCTTCACCTTAGTTAAGTGTACTTAACTATGGTAAAGCCAAGTCATGAAGTGCAGTGCTATAGAAACCTTTGCTTAAATGTTAAGTGAAGGTTTCTAAAGTGTCTTTGAAATATTTTTAACTTATTTTAAAGATTTGGTTCAGGAATACAGAGTCTCAAGAAAAGACTACTTCTTTATTATTAACTTGAGTTGTGGTAACTAAATATATTAGGATGGTCCTTCATCACTCGCCCGTAAGCTCAACACATAACCAATAACGCTCAAGCTGAACCTATAAAATGTGTTTGACAAATATTACCATTTAGGAACATAATTTAAAGATTAAATTATATGGACCAAAGGAAATACCCAAGTGTACATGAAGCGATAAAATATGTGTACGAATACAACATTAAATGAACATGTAAAAGGTAGGTAATCTCAACATTAACAACTCACTTAACACATGTATAAGCTCACTAGAACATCAAAGTATCTTTACATAACGATTTGAGACGAAAATAACAAAAACATTTCTAAACGAGTATAATAAAGAAGATCAAGAGAAGAATGACAAGCGGAGAAACATGAAACGAAGTATGAATTGCTTGATATTTTACTTTACCTTCTTGTAAGAAGATACGTCATTCCATACTAATAAAAAATATTTTGAATAATCATTATAACCAATATTTTTAAGAGATACTATATAATAAATTTGCAAATATATTTATGGTGACACCACCTTTGAGGTAGGAATGGTTTTGTTATTTGGTAGTATTTTGAAACAGTATTTGGAAGGAAAAGGTTAAACTTGATAAACCCTATCTTATCCCCCATTTGTGGAACAACCACCCGTGGTCGCGCCATGGGAATCCTCGCTTTGCCGTTAGTCATCTCCCTTCTCAAACCCCACGCCACCACTCGCCTCCGCCTCTCCCACTCCCTCCTCCTCCGCCGCCACTTTGCCACCACCGTCTCCGCCACCACCACTCCTCATTCTCCTCCACCTTCATCTTCACCTTCTCTCTCACGCCACTCTTCTGCTTCAGCTCTCTCCGACAATCGTTCCGTTAACTCCTCAACCCTCACCTTCCAGCAAGCCATTCAGCGCCTTCAGGTCTTTGCATCTACAGAATTGCATTATCCTTCCGTGTTTTCTTTTAATTTTATTATGAACATTGTTCAATGGTTCAAATTTTGTTATCTTGTATGGGAAATTGCAGGAATACTGGGCTTCTGTTGGATGTTCCATAATGCAATGTAGCAACACAGAGGTAGTTAAATTAGCTTGCTGCATTGTCACTCATCAATTAGGTTCAATTGTCTTATAACCGTATCGTTGCTATGTTGTTGAGTATATTATACTGACATTGCCTGTTTTTTTCTCCCTTGAGATTGCACACGGTACCTCTCCTTTTTCTGTTCTTACACTGACAGTGACACCTCATATACATTACAGTAACTTTTTTTAATTGGTTAACAAACATATCCTGTACCCCATGAAGGAGGCTATTGTGAGTGTTAAATAAGGAGGGGTTATGCGCATCTCAAAAAACCTCTGGAGTGTTAGTGTAATTTACTCTTTTTTTTAATTTAATTTCTGTCAATCGTATGTGGATTTTTTTACATTGACAATCGATAGGAAATTATGTTCGGTATGACTTTTAAGTTATTTAAGTAGTGTAAGTCAAAAATTTTTAACATACACAGCAATATGTAATTGGATGATAGTGTGTAAACTCTTCACTCTATCAATGACGCAATGCATGGACAACTTTCTCTTATTATATATTATTATTATTATTGTTGTTGTTGTTGTTGTTAATGTTGTGTACTTTTAAGCGTTGGCTTCAAGTAATGAGGAGATTCAGTTTGAACTTGGAATGTGACATTGAATCTTCTTTGATTTTTTTTTCTTCTCATTTTGCTATATTGAGCAGGTTGGAGCTGGGACTATGAATCCTCTTACATATTTAAGGGTTCTTGGCCCTGAACCATGGAATGTCGCGTAAGTATGTTTTAGATGTAAGTTACTGCTTTATGCATTGGTTTTTAAAAATATCCATTTTGTTCGATCAACGATATTTTCTTAAATGTTTGGAAATTAATGAAGGTATCTTTTCCTCAATGGAAAAAGGATTAGAAGTTAGTACTAGTAGTGTGCATGTCCTTCCCTTCCCTGAAGCAGTGGATATAATGATTACTGAGTTCTGATGTTGTATGCTACTAGAAGTGTGTTTTGTTTTTTACAGAAAATACTTTTGGTTTTAAGTATACTTGTGTTAAGTGGAAGCTATTTGTTCTTGTACCTGAGTTGGGCTGTGATCGATCTATGTCGAGCTATGTTGTCGGACTTGGGATGGAGTGTCTATATAAGAGTTGTACTGGTTTTAGGAACTTAAGATTTAAGTATTTGTGTTTAGTAAGCTTCAGACTGGGGGCTGTGTTCCTTCACTCAGGCTGTGTATCTATGTCGAGCTATGTAATCGGTCTTGGGATGGAGTGTCTATTTTTATATGGCAGGTGTACTGGTTTTATAAGCTTAGGATTTAGGTCTCTGTGACTAGTTAACACGAGAATGGGGGGTTATGTACCCTCAGGTGGATTATGACCAATTTTCATTGGCATGAATGATTGTTATTATTATTTATGACGATGAATGCAGAGTGTGAGGGTTTTGAATCAGAAATTGACGGTGTACTTTATTTTTTTTATGTTAGGTATGTGGAACCTAGCGTCCGCCCTGATGATAGTCGATACGGAGAAAACCCGAATAGGCTCCAAAGACATACTCAATTTCAGGTCAAGTTTGATGACATAATCAAATTCACAAATTTAAAGTTAAAATTGTTTTTTCTTGAATAATTCATGTTTATTTCAAGCATTGAATTCTTAGTTGTTTTCTGATCTCAGGTGATATTGAAGCCTGATCCTGGAAACTCCCAGGATCTTTTTATCCGCAGCCTCTCTGCTTTAGGTTGTAATCGAGTCTGATATTCTTTGATTCACTTGAAATAGATTGTATACTTTTGTTCAACTGTTATTTCTGTTGACTTATGAGCATTAAGCATACACATAGAAAACTTGCATGACAATGGAAAGGGAACCTTACAAAAGAAGTATGAAAACTAAGAAGCTTTGAATCCTTTCTCTTTATTATGATTTTGGGTTGATGTTTTACAAGTTATTTCAATTTCCTTGTAGAGCATGCACAGGCTCTATTAGTTTTTATCATTTATGTCTTTGCCTCTTTAGCCTCTTCAATGTACATTCTAATTACTAAAGGTGATCTTCAATTTGGTTTTAGGATTTGTGTTTTGGGAGCTTGTGACTTTAGGTTAGAAGGGATAATTGGTTATGGGAGTTAGGGTGAGTTTGTTGATGTTTATTGACTGTAAGAATTTCAGTCTAGATTCATTTACATAGTTGGCACTAGTTAGAATATTACTGAGTATAGATCTTACTGTTGTAAATGGTGGCTGATCAGCTATGTATTACTAATTATCTCTTTTTAACTTGATGCACTCATTATACTTCTGCAAACACTTCTTCTGCAAGGCAGAAAAAAGCAGAGGAGATAAAGGATCTCCTTGTCTAACACCTCTAGAGTATGAGGAAGTACCCACCTAATGATTGACCCATACTAAAATCTTGCTTGGAACCATATCTTAATAAATGGATCAAAACATCAACCAACAGTATAAATAAGAGAGGGCAAAAGGGTCTTACTACCTCACTTTTTACTCCCCTTGAAATCAAGTTACCGGTATGCCTTAACCATTCAAATAAGGTGAAAGAAGTTTAAATTAATTAACTACTACAAACAAGACAACAGTTTTGAAACTTGTGCAGTTCTTATTATACCTTATTTTATCCATTTTCCACTTTAAAAACTTTGAATATGAACTTGTGGACTGCATACATCTTTGATAGGTATTGATGTTGCCGCACATGATATACGATTTGTGGAAGATAACTGGGAGAGTCCGGTAATATTTTTTGTTTTGGTTTATATACCTTTTAGTGCTACTTAAAGGAAATTTAAACCTTTTTTTCTTTTTTGTGTGTTTTAAATCTAATAAAATTGTAATGTCATCCATATGAGAATTGAAAATGTATATAGGTTCTTGGTGCTTGGGGTTTGGGCTGGGAAATTTGGATGGATGGGATGGAGATTACACAATTCACCTACTTTCAGCAGGTATTTTTCTTTCCGACGGAATAATTATTATTATTTTGTGACGGAGAAGAAAATTTATTAGAGAGAAGACATATCCTGCTTTAAAAAGACGTAGGAACTTTTTCTATAAGAAAAAGTGTAAGAAAATAGTTTTTTTTTATTTACGGTCATTTTCCATGATGCAACCTTTGAATGCTTTTCTTTCATTAAAACAAAAACGATACACCAATGTACTTTCATGATCTCAACTCTCTGTCTCCCTCCAGGCTGGAAGTCTCCAGTTATCACCTGTATCTGTGGAAATTACTTATGGCCTTGAGCGTATCCTTATGTTACTGCAGGTAAGTTGGCTAATTTTCTTTTTCTTCAATTAATCTCTATCACCCAATAAATTACTTAAGTTTCATAAATTTTGTGATAGGGGGTTGATCACTTCAAGAAGATAAAATATTCTGATGGAATTACATATGGAGAGTTGTTCTTGGAGAATGAGTACTTGATTACTTTAACCACTGGCTGAATTGCATTTCATTTTATTTTTTTGTAGTGAAATATTTTGGAGTTATCATAAAAAATGTAGATCTTTCCTTTTTATTTGTTATATTTATTTTACATTTTCTTTTATAACATTTTTAGATAGTGAACCTTAATCGTAACTCAATCTCACAAAGCCGGCTTAGTAAGGTGAAATTTTCACTCACTTTATGTACTATAATTTGGTTATATTTGTAGTTAATGTAGGATCTCCAATATATGCATTCACCCCAAAGACTTGACTTCTTGAGCATGGGAATAGAAGGGGCTGATTGCGGGTGATATGATAAGTTCAACAAATCTTGTTAGGATATACTCTTATAGGCTTTGATTCTATCTTAGAAAGTAGAATTTAAGCCTAACTCAACCTCACAAAATCGGATTTAAGGTGAGGTTTGCTCCCCACTTATATGATTTAATTTGATCATATCTTTAGTCAATGTGAGATCTCCAACACATTCTCATTTACTAAGAACTAGACATCTCAATTGTGAGAATAGAGGGGACCCAATAGTGGGTGACACGATAGGCTCAAACTTTATTAGGATAGACTCTAATACCATTTTAGAAAGTGAACTTTAAGCCTAAATTAATCTCACAAAATTGACTTGTTAGGTGAGGTGTACATCTATTTATATACTATAATTTGGTAGCTGTAAGATTTGAAACACATATAAAAAACTTTTTCAATGAGGGAAAAAATGCTTATGTTCAGATGGCCATTTTCTTGGTTTAAATTGAGTGGTAAATGTAGAGAAGGACAAGGAAAGTTAAAAAGACAACTGAAACGCTGTAGTAAGAACATACTTTCTTTCAACTAAGAGTTCATGTTTTGAAATGAGACTCTTGTTAAGGACAAAACATCCTAGTAGGACAACCAAAGTACTGGAAAGCAAGTAAAACAAAGTTGAACAACATTAGGTCAAGAGACCTATAGTTTGGGTGTGGAAGAAGAGAGGAATACAAGTGATAACTAAAGGCCATAAAAGGCAAATCCTGCACTAATGACCTTGGACATCTATGTCAATTTTGTAGTTCCCTACTTATTATAATTGGAAAAGCATAGCAAAACAGTTGAACTGTATTATGCTTCCTCTTTCATATTCCTCTTAATTATTTCGTTTTTCACTGGAAGAACAATAGAGCTTTGGTTATACAATGGATGATGCAAATGCCTTGTTGTGGAACAGCCTTTGCCAAAGTGCTTAGAAAGACACAGGAAGATTGGAATAGAAATCGAGTAATTGTATAGATGAAAATATTGAAGACTCTGGTAAGGGTTGACTGAACTTGAGCCTTAGGTAATATATATCACAAAGTGTGAAGATCTCTTGTTTTAAAAAAATTGGGGATGGATATGAATTATTTATCAGTATCAGCCATGGAATACACGTGAGAGGTGCTTAGTAGATAAAACATAAGGACAATTCTGGTTTAATATGAATAAAATATATTAGTTATAGACGCTATGTTGATACATCAACCATTCTAGTGGTTTATTCATCCTAAATTATGAATATGTTCACTGGTTATCCTAAATATCAGGATAAAAATTAGATCTGACAGGCACCCAATTGCTAGCAAAGGAAAAAAGTTAAGCTTGGTTTTCTTGTTTCTCTTTTTGTGAGAATATCTTGTCCCCCCTTTTTTGTTATAATTTCCTCCTCACCATTGATATATTTGCATTCTTCTAAATAAAAAATGACATTTAAACGACTGTCACACTCAAGCTTCCAAGAATATTGTTCTCCTCAGTTTTTGTGATTTTGGCTATAGTCATGCAAAATGGGTTGTTTTATTCATTGCAGTTGATCATTATAAATTCTTATAAACTTGAATTTTGAAGTAATGCACAATTATATCATATTTCAATATGAATTTTATTAGAGAGCTTAATGATATCAATTTATATAATTTCTTGAATTTCGCCCTGCATAACTCAACCCGAAGCTCTAGTATAGTCAATAGTGGTTCTCAACTGTTATAATCTACATATCTCAGTTTTTTAGGGCATTCCTTAGTGGCAGCATTTTTTAGATTCTTATGGGTCCCTAATTTTTAGTAATATTGACTTTGTTGTTGATTAATGGTGACTATATTTTGCCCTTTCTAGGAAGGAAATGAGTGCATATTACTTGGAGCATGCTAGTGTTGATCACGTTCAAAAACATTTTGATTTCTTTGAGGAGGAAGCTCGTAGCTTACTTTCTTCTGGCTTTGCAATCCCTGCGTATGTTTATGACATTTAAATGTTCTATTTATTGGATTTATTTCCTCTTATCATCTATTCAATATGCTTTCTGTTTCTTCTCTGTCCGTGCTTCTGATGTACGTTTTACCACTACATGCTAGGTATGATCAGCTCCTGAAAACATCTCATGCTTTTAATATCTTAGACTCCAGAGGCTTTGTTGGAGTAACAGAGCGAGCTCGTTATTTTGGTCGCATGCGTAGGTAATGCTCTGTGACATCAGTAAATGAAGCAGCTATATATATTTGTATCACTTTGATAGTTTTGTTAAGTCATAATCACAATTGAAAATTAATCCTTGAGATTGTCATGATATTGTCCTGTGAAAATCTCTCAATTCAAAAGTTGGAGACATTAGTGATATTTTTTTCCGAAGTTCTTGTCTTTAATATTATCATCTATGGTATTCTTGTTTAAATGCTGAAACAATTCTGTTCTTGACTTCTTTTTTGTCTAGTGCAAAATATTCATCACATATCAATCAGATATGGAAATCTAGGATTCATGAACTTTAAGGCTTTTTGTCTTGTCTTCTAAGTTAGAAATTTTGGGAGAGTAATATGTTGTTATTTATGGCCCAGACTTGTACAATTTTGATATAAGCAAGATCGAAGTACACACAGTTATGAGGAAACTACTGTGTTATTTCTTCTGTGGATACATGTATTTGCCTGATTTGAATTTAGGAAAATGAAGAAATGATCCCAATTCCAATATGATCTCTGGATCCTTCGTCAGCCCATATTGTTCTTGAAAGAATACCCATTGTTAAGAAGATTAAACCTAGACTACATATAACCGCAATTTTCCAATTGTTGAACAAATAGAAGAAAAACTAGTTTTGTTTTATAAAACATCTTTCTTTCATTCATATATTTCATTTCAGCAGAAGAAAATGACTCATTTAAAAACTAAAAAGTTTTGCTTAAATGAACTGAAACAGGAAATGGGTAGTGCCTTTATCTCAGAGTCCTTACTCTCTCCCTCACTCTTCTATATCTCCCCATTTGTTGTCTTCCCCCTTCTCCTTTTATATTTGTTGAATCACAAGGTTTTCAACAGATAGGCGAGAGGAGAAAAGAAAGAAAAGACATTATCCTTGAATTATTAATAGGATTTGCTCCAATGATCTTGTGTAAAAGACTAAGCCACTGACCCTTATGATACTAATTAATAGACTCCTAATTCTACTTAAAGAAAAAGAAACAAATCATGATAATTAATAAAAGTATGAACACTAATCCTAGGAGATATTCTAGGATAATAAAACCAATCTTTAAGGACAATTTAAGATACTAAGATGACAAACCAATCCTAAGAGATAATTTAAGTAATAAATTAAATATATTTTTTTAATATTCTAACTGCATTCATGCAGGTAAAAAAATTTCCTTCCTTATTGTTCCTCTTTATTGCCTCACTCACAGGAAATTTGTAACCTTAACCATTCCCTCCTATTATCTCAACTCCCCTTGATTCCTTCCTTGCAATCTGTTACATCAACCATGAACCATTGCGCTGCTGAGAGGAGCAGATCCTCTGCACTCCTTCCTAATATTAAACTTAGTAATGAGTGGCTTCCTAATGGAGTCATGCTACTCTTGCATAGTTGTAACTATAAGCTATTTTCTACTTTAAAACACACTAGAGGGAGTATAATGGTCATCAAGTTAAGGTATCCTTACACTTCAGCTCAAATCTAGTGTTCATTTGTGGATGTTTGGATTTTTTAGGGTTTTAGTATATACTGTTTATCACATTAGTTTGTTAGTTATTTTGTTATCTTGTATGCTTCTTTCTCTTGATTCTCTACATTTCATGTTTTTTCCATCCTGGTTTTTCCAGTTTGGCTCGCCAATGTGCTCAACTGTGGTTGAAGACAAGAGAGATGCTTGGCTTTCCCCTTGGTTTTATCTCTGAACCTGATCATTTTGTATTGCCAAAAGGAGTTTTGGAAGCTGCATGTGTGAAGGTTAGTTTGCATGTGGATCAGTCCCGTCAATCTATCCTGTGTGAAATTTTGATGTTTGTTTCAGGCAATTTTTTTCCTTTGGAATTTCTGTTTCCAAGTTTCTTTATAGTTTTATCTGCTTTTTTTATTTATTTAAAACACGACTCAAATAAGCCTCACTTACAGGTATCTGAGCAATTCTTCTTGTGTTGGAGTAGGTCTTGAATAGGCATTATTGAACAACTGTTTTGTGTTGTACCTATCTTGTACCTTGACCTCTAGATATTACTCTTCTTATTCTTTACTCTTCTCTCTCTTTTATTGTATCTGAACTACCATTGTTATTAAAATATGAGAACCTAAGAGAGGGGAATTAAACTCTAATATATACTTCTTTTCTCTTTCGTTTATCATAAGTTGGTATTAGAGTGGGTCGATTCCGCTTTGCCTATCTCTGTCTTGTCCACCACCATCAACCGTTGTTGCTTCGTCTTCTGAAATTAGGGTTTGTTGCGCCTGGAGGAGTGCGATCCACTGTTGGTGGTCCCGTGACAAAACTCTGCCAGACGACATCTTTCTCTTAGCCAAACCTAAGCAAGTGTGCCTACATCGCCTTCCTGTGGCTGGAATTCATTTGGTCCACCGCCAATTGACTCGTTGGCACCTGCTGAGCACATTTATGTTGTTGTTTCTCGTTTAGGTGCTGTTTGGTGCAAGGGTCAAGGTTTCCTCATGGTTTCTCTGTCCTGCAACCTTATTTTTCCTTCACGGGATTGTTTGCCTCTACCCTATTTCAACATGTCTTTAGGAACTACCACCTCTTTTTTAGGGACTCCTATTATAACTTCTGAGAAACTAAATGGAAAACACCACATGTCTTGGTTTGCTTCCTTTGAACTTTGGTTCCTTGGTCAAGGTTTTTGTGATCACCTAGAAGAAGACGGAGTTAAAGTACCATCAGATTAAGCTTCGGAAGAAAACTGATTTTCAGCTTTGTGCTTTATTGTAACAGTAAGTGGAACCCAATATTTTGAGCACTCTTGGATCATTCAAGACATGTAACTCTTTTTGGAAAAAAACTCAAAATGTTTTTGCAAATGATATCCATCTTTATAATTCTGCTAATCGATTGGCCTCTCAAGCAAACTGATAATGACGTGATGTCTTTTATTGCTGAAGCTTAATCAAGAATTGAATATGCTCCTGGAGGTTGATTTATTAGATGCAATGAAAATGAAGTTGGATAAGTTTATATGTTTATGATCCTTCATGTTAGGAATCCAAATTTTGATCATGTTTGTGATCAAAGTTGAACTAGTCAAGAAGTTGCTTATGTGGAAATCTTGACAACATGACTTTTTTGTGTTCCAACTCTTAAGAGTAGAAATTTTCAAGAATATGCAGAGTCTTCTGCCATGGTATCTACTTGTGGAAGAGGAGGTCATAGCACTAGTTGAGGGCAAGGAGGTAGAGGACGTCCTCAATGCACGTGTTGTAAAAGAATAGGTCATACTCAAGGAAATTGCTACTCTTTGCATGACTTTCCTAACAAGACAACTAATATTTCCAATCTGAAGTTGTTGAACCAAAGTTCTCTAATGCAGAATATTAAGAATATTTGAGGTTGAAATCCAATAGTGCAATCTTTTACAACTATGAACCTGTCAACAACTTGCATTTCACAATATGTGGAGAGTCAAAGTCCATGAATTGAAGAAGTAACTCACCTTTCTAACAACAATTAGAACTCATGGTCTTGTTATGTTGAGATCCGTACAATGATGCTTAGGTTTTCTAGTGGCTTCCCATGTCTTGTTGGAAATATGACCTCGTAGGCTTAACTGGTTTCTCCTAGAATGTCATCTTTCTCTAAAACGGCTGAATTGTATTTCCTATACTGTTCTCTTATAGCAGAATTGTTACTGTTTGCAGGTATCCTTGCTTCAAAGAACACTCCGTCTTGTATTTGATTTTACATGTATAATTTCTGGATGTAGTTTATTTGATTCTTAACTCAATACAAACTTTAGACTGGATTGGAAAACTTAATCTTTCAATATTTAGCTTGAGCAAGAGTATATTTATTGATTATTTTCCACAAATTTATTCATATATTAATATTAATGTAAATTATATCTTTTCTCTGGTTATATAGGTGCATGATCATTCAAGAGCATTTGTTCTTGAAATTGGGACTGAAGAGATGCCGCCTCAAGATGTTGTTGATGCCAGTAATCAAGTATAACTTGTTTTCATCTAATTAAAAATCATGAATATAGTAACCTCCAATTTATCATTTGTTTAACTTCTCATATGGATTTCAAATGTGTTCTTTTTCACTTTTACGTGATATAAGTTGTTTCAGCTATTTTCTAGATAATTATTGTTATTTTTCCTGTGAATTATTATTATTATTCATTGTTTAACATTGATTTTACTATGCTGGTCATTGTAGCTGAAAGATTTAGTGCTGCAACTGCTTGAACGGCAAAGGCTAAACCATGGTGAAGTGCAAGCTTTTGGCACTCCGCGTAGATTAGTGGTGCGGAAATAAACTGTCTTTCATATGCAATTCTTGTTTCTTAATGTGTTGCATTATTCCTCATCCTTATTGTTCATACCCTCTAAGTGTTACCTCATTATATAATCTATGTTCTGTATAAAAGGATAAAATCTTATGTGAAGCATTTGCAGTAATTCCTATCCAGGATTAATAGATAGTATCACCAAAAAGTATGGATAGAATCATAAATACAACAGTTGAAATTTATGTTTTGTTCTTGCAAACGTTATAAAATATTCAAATTTTAGAATTCTTCAGATATGTAATGACTGTAATCATAAATTTTTCATATTGTGAACTTCACAGGTTGCTGTTCAAAATCTTTACACAAAACAGGCTGAAAAGGAGGTTGAAGTTCGAGGTCCTCCTGTGTCAAAAGCATTTGATCATGAGGGAAATCCCACAAAGGTTTTACTATGCTTGAGGCTTTTACTTTTATCCTAAGTGTTGATGTTCATGAAATGGTGCCTACATTTATATTTTTTGTATCAGGCCATTGAGGGTTTTTGTCGTAGATACTCTGTACCACTGGACCTAGTATACAGAAAGGTCGATGGTGAGTATTCAGAAGCAGAAAGACTTGTTGAGTGAGTGTATTTTACTGCTAATATACCTCTGTACCATAAGTTCAGTCCTTTAATAGGTACTTGATGTTGCAGGGAAAACAGAATATGTTTATGCACATGTAAAGGAGTCTTCAAGATATGCTTTGGAGGTTTTTGTTCTTTTTCCCTTGTCTTGCCTTTTTGTGGGTTTTATATGTTCTGTTAAAACAAGTATTGCAAATGTGAGTGTCTGTTTCTTAAAGGTATTTGTTTAAATAGGCCAATATACCATGACATATTCTAATAATATGATTTATAAATGTTGTATATAGGATCAACTGAGCACTTCATAAAATGAAATGAGGCTTAAGATAATAGTGCAATATTGTACGCTTGGTTTCACTAAAAAGTGCTTTGTGAACTTAATAGTCTTAAAGATTTTGGAGATGTACAAACCCAATAGAGTGTAGGAATGCCAGCTGTTTTGATGAATGAGTTTGGATTATCTCCTGTTAGTTACCTATGTTAAACATGGGAGACTGATTTAGATTGAAGTCCCAATTATCACGAGACAGTACACTGTTTATGATATATAATATTTAGTTAAAGATACCTAATTTCTTCTGTTTACAGCTATATCATTCATAAATATGCTTAATTTTTCCATTTGTTTCTCATTGAATACATAATAAAAGGAAATTCAAGGCATATCCACTTGAGATAGATTCAAGGACAAGTTCTGACCACGGTTCCATGATATCATGCAAGACTTCTGAGATGTGAATGTTACAACTGTCATCTAGGGTTTATTTCTCTGTGCTCTGTGAACTTCATAGTCTTAAAGACAACATTTTGGAGATGTACAAACCTAATGGAATGTAGAGAATGCCAACTGTTTTGATTATGTCCAGTTAGTTACCTATGCTAAACTTGGGAGACTGATTTTGATTGAAGTCCCAATTATCACAACAGTACACTATTTGTGATATCTAATAGTTTAGCAAAAGATACCTAATTTCTTCTGTTTACAGTTATATCATTCATAAATATGGTTAATCTTTCCAATTGTTTCTCATCTAATACACAATAAAAGGAAATTCAAGGCAAATTCACTTGAGATAGATTCAAGGACAAGTTCTAACCACGGTTCCATTCAAGAGTTTTGAGATGTGAATCTTACAACCTGTCATCTAGGGTTTATTTCTCTGCCTCTTACAGACTTTATATGAAAAATGCTATAGCTGCTGATTTGTTATACTTTTATCAGGTCTTGTCTGAAGATTTGCCTGCTACTATTGCTAAAATTTCTTTTCCGAAGACAATGCGTTGGAATTCTCAGGTAACATGACAACTATCCTCTACAACATGAAGTTATAAATAATTGAAGATTATATAATGCTATCACGCTGTTTTATTGTGGAGTAAAGGAAATCACTGGTTACATAAATTAACATGTTTCTATACTTTTAATATACAGGTGATGTTTAGCAGGCCTATCCGTTGGATTTTAGCTCTGCATGGAGATGTAGTAGTCCCATTTACGTTTGCTGGGGTGATAAGGTAATTTATTCTTTTTAGATATTATCTCTACTTTGCCCTCTCCTAAACCATGTGTCATTCCGGACTTTGTGCCTATGAGTTGTATGCTTACTCATAACTGTTTCCATGTCTTTTGAAGAGATTTTGTAAACTAAACACTATTAGCAGATCCCCAATTAAATAGGCTGGTTAGTCTAAGTTATCTGGCTGTAACAGTTAGCTGATTAGAGAAGAAGATAGATGATTGAAAATTATTATAAGCTAGGTTTTTAAATTGTGATTTCTGTTACATTGCATTACATTATGTTTTTTGCAGTTATGGGTATTATTGTATAATCAATGATGTAGATAAGGGTCGGTGTGAATTGTGCACACCTTGACACAGCTTTATAAAATTTCATGTATTGGGCATACTCTGGGTAAGATGATCTACATAACCCTGACTCTTAAGTCATAGTTTAATGTTTGAAGCCCAAGTATCATAATTAGTGTCATTCAATTTGTCATAATTAGTATAGATGGATGGGTCAGGCATAGTGGCAGCAGAAGAGGCCATAGATGAAGGTGAGAGAGAAACACCTTAGAAGAGAGAGAAAAATCCTAAAATTAACCGGGCTCCGATAAAAAAAGACAAGGCCAGATCCAGCACTATGATGGTGAGGCAATCCCGTGAATATGAAGCGTCGTCGGAACGGACAACTGACGTGCAGCCACGCATTGTGGCAGTGAACTACAGAGAGGAGGTGCATGAGAGCGTGTGCGGACTTTGATTGTCGTGATCCTGATGGCATGGTGGTTGCCTGGCCAAGACAAACCCAACGGTGATGTCGCCAGTCCAAACAGTGGCGCATCGGTGGGAGCGAAAAAAAAGTCCGGTGAGCAGTGGGTTTATCGGGAAGTCAAGGATTTTACCCTAGCTTTATATACCATATTAAAATGAAGGAGAATAAAATAGGATAAATACCTTGTGTGTATTGACCACATAGGGTTATGCTTTTACAGTGATAAATCAAACAAAAAGTATGAGCTAAGTCCATGACATTGGCTGTTATATCTAACAGTAACGAAAAGACCTCTGTTGAGATTATCATTGATGAAGTGTCTACCAATTTCAATATATGTTTGGTCCTATGAAGTTGTACTTGTTTATGAGCAATGCTCATGACTGATTTGTTATCATAGTACAATTGCATAGTGATGCAAACTTTTATTTTAAGGTCCTCTATCTAGTATGATTTTTATCCAGAGTTCTTCACACATACTTTGAGCAAGGGTTCCAAATTCAGCTTTTACACTAGAATAAGATACTGTGTGTTTTTTGCTTTTTATTTCATGAGTGAAAATAATAAACAGTTCAGTTTGTTTGCAAAGTTTTCTATTGTTCAATTTCTTTGAGAAAACATAAAGCAAAAATGTTCAGATTACATGCGGTTGCCAGTAAACAATAAAATGGGAACCAATAAATGCTCAGAGTACACAGATGTTGCCGGAAAGCAAAAACACTCAGAGTGTAGTGACTGTTGGGAAGTGAAAATGCTCAAAGGGCACGATAATTGTCAAAAGAAAAATCTGTCCTAAAATTGTCAACAGTGAAAAATACTTGCTGGAAAAACATCAGCGGATAACCATAGTGCTGACTATAAGAGTATAGAGAGGAGAGATTAGAGAGAAGAAAGATAGAGAATGAGTAATCTTTATTATATGATTCAGTGTGTAATGTACAGGGAAGGCTGGGTATTAATAGTACCCAGTGCAGTAGTAATACAAAGTAAATGC
>Ga0123341_1002185_pt1 | contig 15822 bp, 14 predicted proteins | sample Turbeapinknodule_FD_89959 | JGI IMG/M metagenome (GOLD analysis project Ga0123341, IMG submission 89959) | Root nodule microbial communities of legume samples collected from Mexico - Turtle bean Mexico pink nodule | ecosystem: Host-associated > Plants > Roots > Nodule | place: Mexico: Nepantla... | reverse complement strand
TCAAAATACGTGTCATACATACTTGACACATAAACATTATTTAAGAGTATTTAAGAGATCGAATTTGTAACTTTATGACCCTATGATAATTAATCTAATAACTTCTTTTTTAAATATATATATGTGAATCTATAAAAAAAGAAAAAAAATGTTAAGTAAGATATAATATATTATTAACAAGAAAACTACAAAACTTTATTCAATTCATCACGCGTTTTTGTGGGTGGTTTTGAAGCGGTGATTAATGGCTGCGTAGTTGTTTACTTTGTTTGAAAACTCTTAAACACGGTATTATTATTCATAATTATAAATTAAAGTAATTATTAACTCCTTTGAACGTACTTAGCATTTGTCCCAAAGCAGTGAGAAGAGATTGATCCTCAAATTATCGAAAGTATTTTTACGGGGAAATGAAAACAAAACCGTCTTTTCACCTTTTCTCGTTGTTTTTCGAGCAAACGACGATGCACGCACGGAGGAGGTTCTCCTCAACCTGAACTTCAACCTCCACTCACTCCATCACTTCATCACTCTCTCTCTCTCATCGCAACTCAAACCCTTTCCGTTACGATCAATCAATCAATCCGTTTCACCGTCGTTTTCGATCTCTCTCTCGTTTCCCTCTCGATTCCACTGCTTGCATTTCGGTATGATTGCGATTCATCATTAGATTTTTTTTTTCTTTATTTTAATTTTTTTTTTCTCGAACTCTTTATTCAGCGTGTTTTTCTGACCGTAGACTAGTGCTCGTTCAATTCTCTGCAAAAGAAGGAATATCTGTAGTCGTGGATTGCACCGTTCGTGGATCGAATTTTGAAATTGAAACGATAGTGATAGTAGCAGCGTCAATAGTAATGTAACATTGAAGGTTTTCGTTCGGCATGCAATTAGGGGTTTGTTATGTGTGTAGTTAGATATTGACATTGCTGTGATTGGCGATTGCGGTGGAAGGTGAGTGGGTGTGATGTATTGTGGCGAGGAAGACAAGCAATGGAAATGTGGAAAAGCCGGGGCTGTCAGTTTTCGAAAAGTGACTTCCATCGTGCGCGACATTGGGGATCCCTGCCTTTTTCACTCGCCTGTAAAGGTTGTTGTAACTGTAAGACTACAACTCTACCGCGTTTTATTAATTGCATTGCTTATGCTCAAGTTCTGTCGATCGCATCATCGTACTCAGAGTGCTTGCACTGCACTTAATCTTTTGTATTTTTATACAAGACTAATGGTAGGTAGCATTTTGTTATTTGTTGGACGATTTTTTAGGTTTCTTTGTCAACATTGTTTATATTGTTAAGGATTGATGTCGGGGCTGTTTTGAATGCTATCCTTTGTGTAAAATGGGTATAGGATGATCAGTCCAAAGCATCTTTTGTAATTTGACGCTAGTTCATCAATTGACAATGCCCTAAAACTTCAGGATTGATTGCACTTTACATGGTCCTTTTCTATAGCGGAATACATATTGTGATTTGATAACCCTCAAACTCCCCCTTTTCAATCATATATGTATGTATGTGTATGTATGTATTAGTGGAGATTGCTCTCTGTTTTTCATTTGAACAGTAGGGCATCTAAGGAGATCTTGTTGTTTATTATAGATATATAATATTCTTATAAGGTATTAAGGTGATCTTTATGGAACAGGTAAAGAGAATGCTAAAGCCAGACAAATGGCAAGCCATGTCAGATAGTGAAGGAAAGGTGTCTGGTTTCCGGAAGGCTCTAAAATTGATTGTGCTGGGGGTATGTTGTCATTAAGCCGTGATTATTTTTCTTCTTTTACTTGCCTGCACCATTATCCTTGTCATAACCTGTTCACCATAATCATCTTCTTTCAGTTTAGGATGATGCATGCTCATGAATTTGGTACACCCATTCAGTTTAGGATGATGCATGCTCATGAATTTGAGTAATAGATTTGAACAACCATGCCTAACTTTATGTAATATGTAACTTTTTACTGTCGGTAAGGTCGTCAATGTTTTTAGGTTTAGGGTGTTCTTTTTCAGTGGTTGTCGTTGACCTGTTTTTCTCTAATTTTAATTTCAATTCCAAAGGTGCAAATTGCCAATTTGGCATAGGAGATTAATTTACATTAGGGTGCAAAAGTAAGAGAGTAGGGATAAATTTTGGGCATGGCACAAGGCAGAGTGATATTTTTATTGAAGTCATATTCTTGGGAATCAGGTCTCAACTTAAGGGCGGATTTATTTATTTATTACTTTTATGAAATCATGGATGTTGCTTACAACTCAAAGGTGGATATCTCTCTTTTTTTTAATGAAATCATGAGGTTTCATGATGCCACAACTTGTTAATTTATTAGATGTGAAAGTCGTTTTAGTATATATAATAACTGGAAAAATAAGCTACAGGCATTTTGTCTTTATTGTTTTGCAAATGTGATAAAAAAGGGGTTTTCCTTAATTTTTACCTTCAAATTTCTAATGAGCTGGATGGTTCGAACCTAGTCTACATTCACTGTGCTGCATTCAATGTTTTCTTCCCATTGTCAACAAAAAGAGTTAGTTCAATCGCTAAATTTTCTGTTTTCACCATGGCATTATAGGGAAGTCTCGTGTTCCCTTGAATACTGATTTATGAACATAGCAAAATTGATATTCATATGACCATAACACCTTTGTTCATCATAGGCGTGAGTTTGTTTTGCATTTGGGATACCATTGAGCCATTCTGCTGCCTTCAGATGATCTGCTCATGATGACAGAACCCTGGCTGTTTTAATTAAATGCTGAAAGCCTAATAAAATGCATTATGTTCATCATATTCACAAAACATATATAAAATGACTTTTATTTATTTTTCTCATTACTATATAATGTACACCAGTGTCTTGCACATGTACTATTTAACAAATAGTTTATAAGTAATCCACAATTTCATTAAAATAGAAAAGAACTGCCTTAAGTCATGATCTAGTGGCACAACTTCAAAAAATCCTATGTCGTGCCCTCAACTGACTTCATTCATTATCCATTTTACATCATACTAGGAATTAATCTCTAATTTATACCAAATCGGTAATATGCAAATCAGTTTGCGTATATGGGATAAAATGTTGTTTCTCTTCTGTACTATTATTCCCACATGTGTTTTTATTTATCAATACATCATACAAAGCTTCAAGTTATTTTTCCGAGTCTACCAATCTGGTTACTTTCTTGATGTGTTCTGAATATATTTACCGTAGATTACTTGATGTTTACTAAAATTTGTAATTTAATTTCTTTTTTCATCAATATGAATGTATAGATATGTACTCTAGAAGCATCAAACATTTGGGTTTCAAATATCCTAAATTTGAGCTAATTAATGAATTGTTGGTCTTCCTGATCTGTTACACCTTTTTACACATTTTTGTTAGGGTGTAGATCCATCAATAAGACCTGAAGTTTGGGAGTTTTTACTAGGTTGTTATACACTGAGCAGCACTACTGAGTATCGAAGAAGGTTGAGAGCGGCTAGGAGGTGTGGATCCTTCCACTTCCTTTTACTTTTTTCCTCTCATTTTGGGATCTTGTATGATATTTTTTCACATAATGAATATTGAATCTATGATCTTTAGCCAGGAGTGTCACAACTTAGAACTTGCTAAATTCAATATTTCTATCATGGATAACTGTAACCATATGGCAATGCATGTGTATCTACCTTCCTTTGGCAACTGGTTACTATCTGTGCAATTGTGTCAATGTTTGGAAGTGTTATTTGTAAAATGACTTTGGCATTCAATGGCCATATGATTTGTTTCAACTAGGGTAGCATATTTGTTGTATTCTTAATATGCAATTATTATTTATTGACTTCCACAAGGATCTGTCCTTGCAGGGAGCATTATAGTGACCTGATTAAGCAATGCCAAACAATGCATTCTAGTGTAGGTACTGGTTCATTGGCATATGTTGTTGGATCCAAAGTAATGGATATGCGCACTTTTTCCAAAGATCGACAGAAATTACAAGATGATACAGAAGAATCCACTTGTTATGATAATAACGTTGAAGTAGAAAAATGTTGTGATAGGAGCAATATCTGTACAGAGGAAAAAGCAAGCCATTGGAAAAGCTCTGATAATGGGGTTGACCTAGTTAATTTGAGAGTAAGCTACAATGCTGCGTATGATTCTTCTGGTCAACGAAACTCCAGTTCCCCAAAGTTAGGGAGAGAAGAAGAGGAATCTGATTATGTAAGTGACAGTAGTTTGGATTTTTCTCATTCATCTGTCACTAACATGTTTGGGAATAGTGGTAAAGATAGACAGTCAGGCACAGAGCACAGGGATAAACTTCCTGTGCCAGAACAATCAAGATTTGAAGATGACAGTATGCATAGCTTTCGAATTAATAACAATGTAGATTTAGTTATTGAATCAAATAGCAAACAACCTCTTCCGACCTTACATCCCATGGACTCTGAAATTGGAATTGCTTCACCTGATGCGAAAGAACTGGAACTTCTGTCTAAGAATCAAGTTTATCAAGCACAGATGGTAAATCAACTAAAAATATCAGATGTACCTCAGCCAGCAATGATAAGATCCTCACTTTCTCAAGCATGGCCTGTCAGTGAAGAGAGAGTATCAGAATGGCTTTGGACCTTGCATAGGATAGGTACCTAAGTTGTATAGAGTGTTTCCCTCTTCCCCCTAGTTAAACATGGAGTGAGAGTTTATCTTCTCTTTTTGGTGACAGCATATATTTTGTCCTGATCTTCTTTCTAGCTAACGAGATTACTCCTTTTCAGTTGTTGATGTTGTGAGGACTGACAGTCATCTTGAATTCTATGAGGACACGAGAAATTTAGCTAGAATGTCAGATATTCTTGCTGTCTATGCTTGGGTTGATCCTGCTACAGGGTATTGCCAAGGTTATGCTTTTCCTTTGTATTTCTTGACTTCTTACTGACGATTCTGTTCTATTAAGAGTCCTATCTCACTGACTCTGGATGCCAAAACTTATCTTTTCATTGAATATTGGATTTAGGTATGAGCGATTTGCTGTCTCCCTTTGTTGTAATATTTGAGGATAATGCAGATGCGTTTTGGTGTTTTGAGATGCTTTTAAGGAGAATGGTATTCGCAAACTTTGCTAAGTTTTCAACTATGTAAGTTATTTTGTGGTGACTGACTTGTTTTGTTTCACATATCTCTAGAGAGAAAATTTTCAAATGGAAGGCCCAACTAGAGTGTTGAAGCAGTTGCGAGCATTATGGCATATTCTTGAACTGTTGGACAAAGAAATGTTTGCCCACCTGTCAAAAATCGGAGCTGAAAGCCTTCATTTTGCATTTCGCATGTTGCTAGTTCTTTTTCGAAGAGAGTTGTCTTTCAATGAGGCTCTTTCAATGTGGGAGGTTTGTGATTCATTCCCCCCCACCATCTTCAAAAAAGAACCAATTAATTCAATAGCTACTTTTTTGGGGAACTATTTTTTTTCTTGTCTGCTTCTACTTCAACAGAAAGTCTAAAGATTATTGGATTACTGGAAAACATTGAAATGAATTTTAAAGGCCAATAACGATATATTTATGGGAAGGGATTAGTTTACATTGCTATATGTTATACTTTTATATAACTCAACAATGCTGATAAAAAAAATAAAAGTATAACTCAATGATTTTTTATCAGATAATTTTATTTTTAAGAAATCTAATGTTAGATTGAATGTTCTTGTCGTATATATATTGTATTTATAAAATCTTATTCCTCTAAAATTATTTCATACTCTATTCATATACATCAAAATTAATGTAATATATATTTTTAAAATATATAAAACATAAAAACTCTTTCATTACATGCTTATAGGTTTGCAATTTTGAGAGAATTTGACAAAAAGAATTAAAATAAGAGGTTGCATTGGCAATGGAAAACAGTTTTACATGGTCATCCAATCATAAATCATCATGTATGGTAAATTTGTTATCTTTTACATTAACTACCTTAAAAATCATATCGTCAGTTATTTTTTATTTGTTGACCGTGTGGAACTGTTTTAAATTGTTAGTGTATAAACATTACACTCATAAAATAATATATAATTATAACTCAAGGGTTGGATTAATGAAAACCATAGCGTTTATGAAGTTATTGATAATATAGTAGTTTGTCTACCTTATAACAATGTATGTGTGTATTTATAAGAATGTTGCCTGTAATTTTAAATTGACAATATTTTGTGCCATTTTTTAATCATCCTTTTCATACATCAATGATTTGGTCTGTCGGTACATGATCACAATATTCTTGTTTAGTTCAGATGATGTGGGCAGCTGACTTTGATGAATCCTTGGCTTATGACTTAGAAGAGAATTGCCTGGAAGCATTGGAGTTACATCTTCCTAGAGACTCAAGCAATGATATGAGAGAAGTAATTGCAGATAGCGATGATGGTAGTGTGAAGGGTAGGTCACAGTCAAATCATAATGAAAATGACAACACAAAAGCCAGCCCACATTCGAATCTTGAAAGAACTTATACCTCTGGATACAGAATCAAATTGAAGACGTTCTCATCCCATTCCTTTTGTGGCTTGGCAAGGAATATGTGGCAAAAAAATGATCGAGCTCAAATGAGCAGTGTTTCCTCTACAATGAAAGCAAATAATGAGTTGGCCATATTCTGTGTTGCAGCAATTCTGGTTTTAAACCGCCAGAAGATCCTTCGAGAAGCTCAGTCCTTTGATGATATAATAAAGGCAGGTGCTTTAATCTTTTGTTTTTATTTTTTATTCGGCATTTAGTTGCTGTTTCAAAAGTTATAACTATTTTACCATTCTTACTTTGTCTTCTATTTTATGCTTATAATGTTTGATTTTGGGTACCTTTGTTTGGATAATGGTTTTTGAAAATGTAAAGTTGAAATTGCAGAAATTTCTATTTCTGGAAACGTGTATTCTTCCATGGACTTTGTACCTTCGTGACATTTTCAAACTAACGTTCAATAATTGCATCAGTGTTATTATTTAATGATGTCTGATGTACTCTGTTGAGAAAAGTTAAAGGAGCTTGTACCTATTTGATGGCTTTCTTTTCTTGCATCAACTTATGCCTGGTTCTGGTGTTACTGTATATTACTAAAACCCTATTGTCAATATATTTTTAGGCTTAAAGAGCTTTTTAGTTCCCATGACTAAAAGGTTGTTTTGTTTTAATTCTCTTACTTTTTCTCCTGTTTGGCCCTTGTCTTCAAGTGATGTTGTGGCTAACATAGATTAGAATACAGGCCTGATGATTCATAAACAATAGAGATTAAAATGAAAATTTTCACCATAATATTTCAAAAGTTTACGATTTTATTGGAAATAAAACAATAACATTAAGGGCTTAAACGAAATATAATTGTTTAAAGGCACCCACCCAAGCAGGAAAAATTAGGAGGGACACAACAACAAAAAAAACATATATTATAGGGACCAGAAAGTTAAATAAAACTCTTCTTTTTCATTTATTTTATCATTTGACCATGGTTTGTTTAGGTTATTTTATTGCATCAAATTTTAAGTCCTTTTGTGATTTTCCATAATCATTTCTTGAAAGTTGAAACGAATTTATATACGTTCTTAATGAGATCTGTTTTTAACTGTGTTTTTCCTTCCTCAACCAATTTCTTTACCTAATGAGATCTGCATTCATGTTATAATTTAGTGTTCCTTCCTCAGGTTGTTCATTCAATTCATATATACCAAATTTAATCATTATTGATTATTGTGCGTTCTCTAACTTTATATACCAAATTTATATTTCATAGATCTTCAATGATAAGATGTTAAAGATCAATGTGAAAAGATGCGTAACAACTGCAATCAAACTCCAAAAGAAATATTTTAACAAGGTAAATCCTAAGTTCGTTATGTTCCTCTATGTGTTACCCATAGTTGAGGTATTAACTGCTTTTGCTAACCTTGTGTCATTTTTTATTTGGTGAATGCTTAATCATTGTTTTAGTTTGTTGGAGATTCTATATAGTTGTATATGACTGGAATAATGTATTTAAGTAGAATAGAAGATAACTCTCTCATCAGCTTATTTTTGGAGTTGAGTTAGGCGTAAGTCCAAATTGTAAGATGATATCAAAGTGCATCCTAGTAGTTGTTAGGTCTATAGTTCAGCAGTTCTTGAACTATCCGTCTATGTTCAATTTTGTGGTATGGAGAAAATAGTACATATAATATAAGTGGTGGACAACTATCGTCTCCTGCTTTAGCTTTTTGGGTTGAGTTAGTCCTAAACTTGCATTCAAAGATAATCTCTTAAGGATAAAATTTTGTGGAAATATAGCTGGAATTTGCTATTCTAGTTCATTTCATTTTGATGCACTTTACTTGATACAAGATGGATTAAGTGATACTTAAAAAATGTATTTATTCCTTATATATTTGTAATATTTTGTTTTTGAAATTAAAATCTCATCTCTCGACAGGTAATGAAGAAAATGAACAATAGTGAGGAGAATGTGGACTAAGGTTGCCAATACATGAGACAGAAGCTCTGAATCACAATAACTATCTCACGTAAATGGCTCTGCATTTCCAAACGGGAGTTTGGTGTTAAAACTTTAGTCATTACTTGTCCACTTTGGATGGAAGACTTTGCAGCTTGAAGCGGTTTAGAGCTCCTGGAGGTTCATTCAGCTGCTGTATGTCGATTGTCTTCATTACTCTTTTAATGAGGTAATATCAATTTATTCTGAATTACATTTTATTAGTTTGCTTGACTTTTTAATGTTTCTATTTTGATTCCTGGATGCTCTTTTACCAAGGCATTTCTTCAGAGTGGTGCACTCAAAACTCTTTTCCCTTCCACTGGAAATTTTATGCAAGAATTATTAATGACCAAAAAATATCTTTGCCGGGTAGCAGCGAATACTTTGGGTATAACTTTTGTGGAATGATCAAAAGGAGAAGTTAATTGTCATCAAAAGCAACAAATATGTAGGGAATCAAATATAGGAGCAATGTCTTATATATTTGTATGTGTGTATCTGTATGTTATTGCTTCTATTTTTAAAATTTATCACTGCGAAAGTAAGACTGAGCAACGTAGAAGGTATTTTTGCTTTTATAGTTTGTACCATATGAAGAAAATTACATCCTGTAAAAGGACTCTAGGCATAAAAAAGATGCTTATGGGTCTAATATACTGAAAGGCCTAGATTATGGTAGGTCTACTCTAGGAAAAAGGGACTGGGCCCAGTAGTAGATGTTTATGGGCATAATATACAGAAAGATCTAGAATATGACAGGTCTACACTAGAAGAAAGAGACTGGGGCAGGATTGTTTCTTTCTGCCCCTCCATATGTTTTTCTGGCATCCCATACAAAATATGAAAATATTTTTTTATCCTTCTTAACTTCCATATTTCGGATTACATAATCCGATAGGATTATATAATCCGAAAGCTAGAAAAGACTTTTGGATTATGTAATCCAGAAACTAATCATACATGTGAAAAAAGACTTCCGGATTATGTAATCCAGAAACTAATCATACATGTGAAAAAAGACTTCCGGATTATGTAATCTGGAAGCACGGGATAAAGTTAAATTAAAGATTATAGGACTTGGGACACGATATATATATATTAATTATATTATTTTAGGTTATTTTATATTTTATAGTATAATATATTATATTTATTATAGTATGTTATATTTGTTTAAGGTTATTTTATATATTTTTCATTTTAATTTGATTATTATAACAAGTATTATCTTTAATATTTTACTTTTTTCTTGAGTAAAAATTTGATAAAAGCTTAATATTATCTTAAAATATTATTCTTTAATAAAACTTTAATTTATTATTTAAAAATAAATTTAAATTTTAAAAAATAATTTTGTTTGGAATCTAAAAATAGAGTAAAATAAAAATATAATATTTAAATTATAAAAAATACATAATATTATATAATTAAATAATAAATCGTATTTAAATTTAAATTGAAAAATCTCTAACCGCTTTGTCCTGTCCCTCACCTCTAACCTCTTTGTCCTATCCCTCACCTCTAACCGCTGCCACCACAACCACAAAACTCCCATCCGCCACAACGCCACCTTTCATCTCCAAGGAAATTATGGAGATCGTTCATGTTCCACTACTTTTGAAGGCGGAAGCCCATGCTGTCGTTGTATTGTACTCTAGTGGGGAGAGTAGGGGAACTGTGAGATTGTGTGAAATGACGTCGTCACTGCAACTCACGACGTGGTCTTTTCTTTTCTCGCTAGTTTTTTATGTGACAAACATGTCCAAAAGCTAGGCCGTGTTCGACCCAAGGAAGTGTCTCCGACACCGTGTCATGCATGTATCAGCTACGCATGCGTCCGGAGTGCGGAAGCGGGGCTTCTTAGCTGTGTCGGAGCTTTATAAACGTGTAGTGGAGTTGGTATTTGAGGAGAGAGAGAGGAGAGTCAGGAGAATCAGGCTGGAGTATTTGGAGTATGTTAGAAATCTGTATGAGATAGGGATGGCAATGCATGCCGGTCCGTGTTTGGCCCACAAAAAGTGGGTAGGGTTAGCCCGTGTTTGGCCCGCAAAATGTGGATTGGGTTAGCTCGCCCTCTGTTTTGCCCACAAAAGTAGGCTGGGTTGGCCTGCAAGAAGAGCATATTTCTTTTAGTGGCCTGCACCGCATAATGGGTAACTTGCGGGCCAATTCACATAAGAAAAATATATTATTTTTCAAAAATTAAAATTTCATTAATTATAAAAAAAACTTATTCCTGGTGCTGAAAAATTAAAATTGTATCACTGTTTCAATTCATTAAATTAAGATAAAAATATGAATTCAAGTATGATTTGTTTTGCATCTATTTTTCTATTTTTCTTATATATGTATGTAAATATATGAGAGTATCTTGTCAAAGTTTTGCTACAAAATATTTTAATGAAAATGACTAATTTTTTAACTATTTTATTGAACTCTCTCTTCTTAATATTATTTTTTTATTAATAAATTTTAAACGTAAGACTTACTTAAAACTAAATTCATTATCACTCTTAATATTAACCCCTTTAGATGATTAAAATAAAATATTTTTTTTAGTACATTAGATTTTTTTTTTAAAATAAAATAAAAGAAAGATCACACTGTAATAATGAGTGAGTGAGGTATGATTTTTTATATATAATAAAATTTTATTTTTTTATTTATGTGAGTCAGCGGGCTAACCCGCCTCGTCTCTATGTTGGTCTGTATGGACAACAGGTTATGCGGGGCGAGCCTAATTGGGTCTGCAGGCTGGCCCGCATGGTCCACCTTGCACTGTCACCCCTATTAGGAGAGTATTCTTCATTCTGGTAAGAGTCTTGGACTCGTCTTTTCCTAGAGTCATTGAGCTCACCGAGTTTTCAAATTAATAATATTATAGCCTCTCATATTCCTTTATCTATCAGGGTTGTAAGACTTAATTTACTTATTTCATATCTTGTAAGGGATTCTTTTTTTCTGCGCACTTGTGTGCTTTTGTTGTTTGTAAATAGTTTTTTTGTAATTAACACATGCAATATATCATTTGAGGATGCACGGGCTTCATTTCATTAGCACGGTTGATTATTGAGGAGCGGCCTCAGATAATTGATTACTAGAATTTTCAATATAAATTTGATTTTTAGTTATGTCATTTTTAAAGTGCTACAATTGATTATAAAATTGAACAAAGTGGATTACATGTAACATACTATACATACGTTTTTTTTTTAAATATTCCTATTTAGCTTTTCTTGTCTATTAGGAGTTTGTTCCGTCAGCATTGCATTTGATTTTCTAAAGATCATATTAAAGATTGCTTTCCTTTTATTTTAGTATATGATTTTTTTTTTCATTCCTTATATTGTATTAATATATTCTCTCTACTATCATCCTCTTGAAGCCACTAAAAAGATTGAAAGGGAACTTTTCATCTCTGGTTGCTCCCAGGTTGATCAACTTATATCATGGACAAGTGCACAGGTTATGCAAACAATTTATTTCTTTTGGATTTTTGGTTCAACTCATTTCTGGAGAAAATTGTACAAAAGTTTATTACTACCCAGAGAATTTGGAGTACGGAAAGAGCACACGCTTACCAGTAGAAATAGAAGGTGGATATGTCATAGGAAGGATTGTTGAAAGATATGGAAACATGCAGTCAATTTTTGTGATGGTTATAATTGACAGAAAGGGTTATGTTTCTGTTTTATACATGCTATACCAAGAAGATTTTTTTAGTGATTTGAATAATGAAACTCACAAGATATAAAAGACAGAGGGCATGATTCATGTATTATTCTTTACCTTCAAAACACAAACAAATCCGTTTCAACTGGGCATATCTTAGTCCATCTAAACATCTGATTACGCCTCCTACTTATTTGTGTATCGACAATTTTTGCGTATTTCACCTTGGTTTCCCGTTAAAACCTTGAAATTCCCCATCTGGTACATTGATGCAGCAAAAGATTTCCGAAAATCTTCAAATCCAATGCCAAACTCCTGGGCTATCTGTTTAGTGTTATAACCATTTTTTAATTGTTGATCAACTCCCAGGACAGCTTCGTTGGATAGGATCCTGCTGTAGTATGACTCTGTGAAGTTGTAATGTGATCCTGATTCTGGGTTTAGGTATACCAGAGGGTCTGTCTGTCCCTTCTTCCTTGGTGGGCAAAGTTTTCTCAATGACCCTAGTAGAGTGGCACTCATGCTTGGATCAGGTTTTCCGGACCCACTGTAGTTGTATAGACGATCAACAATGTAGCTACAATGTGTGCGGCCCATTGTGTGTGCTCCTGTGTTGATTTGTGGCAAACACATTCATTCCGACCAAAAATTAGGAATATTATAGTATGTAATATCTAGTGGAATGTAGGTTTTCCTTACCTAAAAGTGTTGTCATGTGTACTTCATTCAAGTTCCTCGATTTGAAATATTCTATAAGTTTCTGCAGCGAGATGGATGGTGATGGAAGGTCTACCGATGCAGCATCTGATATACCGCCGTCCTTTCTTCCTGTAAAAACTGGGTAAGCTGGTCCACCTGCCTGTTGACATCAGTACTCAAATCGGTTACTTTTACCCCTGCTTAAGTCATATATGAAGGGGCCAGTGGAAAGTATGCTTCTATATAGAAGTGGGTGTTGAGAGAGTACCAGATGAACAGCATCTCTGGTGGCGAGATGGAGTATATCAGCACAGGAGACTTTTCCAGGGCATCGTGATTCGACAACAGCTTTGATCTTGTCAATGGCTACAAATCCTCCAAGCCCCCGGTTTTGTGATGCATTTTTCTCTGGATTTGGTCCTTCGTCAAGCAGAATGGACCCATCACATCCCTAGGCCACAAAATATGATTTAAGGTTTAGAGGGGAAAAAGAACAAATACATCCTTTCATCTGAAAGGTTTGTAAAAACAAATTATGCATTACGTAACTGTCATCGTATGCTTTAAACTCTAATTTATTAAACTCCATCTACCTAAATCAACAATGTGATTTGGTTATTTTAGACTTTTGACAACACTATCTTTCTATGCCTCCTGAGTACTAGGCAAAGTCTATCTATTTTGTCACCCCTGCCTAAAGAGTCAAGTATTCGGCTGCTAAACCAGCAAGTTTTCCCTTGTGAGAAGTGTGTAGAAAAGAAAAATTACAAGCAGTAGCAGAATAAATAAGGTAGAAAGTTAAGAGTACATACAGTGATAAAACAGTCCGAATAAACCAAGCGTAGGAGCTTTGGCGTAATGCTTGTATCATTATCCCAAAACAGTTTAACTTCGTGCCGGACGTACTCCTCCACGTCGCGGCATGTATTGGTGATCTTGTAATAATGCCACTTCAAATATGTCGGCGAAGGTTTCACCTCTGCTGCATCTGCCATCCCATAACACATGTTCGCCACTGCAAAAACTACCAGTGGCAAAGCCACACACATAATTCTCTTCATTTTGAGTCACTACCACTTCCGTCTTACTCTTGCTCTTTGCATAAAACTATGTTTGTTTGTCTGCGGTACTGCCAGTAACGTATACCCTCTTGCTGCTTATATAGCACACTGTCATAGTGGCATAGCCGACCACAACATCATAGTGGAATATAAAATAAATAATCAAAATGATAGAAACTCATAGAATAATGAGTTTCTATAATTCCATTTACGCCCAAATTTGAAATCTAATAATCCAAGCATTGCGGCACCGTGTGGCGGAAGAGTGAGGCATAGAGCAGCTGTTCACATGCACCAAGGCGTTTTCAACATCCTTCATTCCTTCTAAAGCTATTTAATGCTCTGACGTGGGTAGTAAGTAACGTGCTTTGCATGTGACCACGACTTCGATTTGGGGTCTCTAATGGTTCTTTTGTTGATCCAATATTTCCTACAAATCGATAAAACTGCAGTTTTCTAAGTGAACGATGACTATTATTATGGATTCCAGATGCTGCATGTGCTATCTTACCCTTATCTCATCGCAGTCAGGATGGATCTGGTTAATTCTATTATTTTTGTGATGTTGAAACCAAAACCATATGCACTGAATAAACTCCAAATGTTCACTGAAACAACTCAATAATAGGCCATTTTTGGTATTACCCGCAGAGAAAAATAATCTATCATTCCTAGTCAAATGGAAACAAATAGGAGGTAAACGTAGCTTAGTTATTTTATGAATAATAATGGGTTTGTTCCTTCTTTAAACATACTTTACTATGCTTGCCTTAACGCAACTTGATTATAAAGCATTTGACTGTTTAATATGGAAAACACTTCAAGTTGGATCACACATTTGCAGGTGATAAAAGTAAACACTAGGAGGGGAAGGAAACACGTTAACATGTGAATTTGGGCTATGATCCTCGTATAAGCAGAGTAAGCAAAGTTGGAGCTGGTTTTTGTCGGCAAGAAAAAAAGATAAGTGTTTAAAATTTTGACAATAGAGGAAGTATAAATTATAAAACGAGCTTAATTGCATTTCAGCAGGCGAAAGCAAGCTTTGTTAAAGAGGCTTTTAATTTATATGTCAAGTAAATACTACTTCACCCTATAACATTTCCATCGCATAAACGTTTAACTGAGCATGCAATCATTCTTTTTTTTTCTTGTGAATGTGCTCTAAACACCGTGTAATGACAGTGATGAGTGGTATTAAAGCCAGGTCGCAGCTTGCAATATGCAACGCAAGAGGACAAACACAAACACGTTGTCTTGAGTTTAAGTAAGAACTCTGCTTGAGTGAATACGAAGTTAATTAGTTCGTAATAAAGGTTTATGATTTTGTTGTTAAGTTATTCAACATCAACTCTTTTTTATTTAATCTTCAAATGACGAGAATAATATTATAGTACAATACTCATACCCTTCTAAAATGAAAATACTTAATTTTCATTATCCTATCCTTTAACTACTAATATGCTCATAATTACAATTATTATTCTCAACTTCACTGATGCATATGATTTTAAAAATATTTATTGTTCTTATCGGAAATTTACTCAGAGAATGTTGTGGTGAGCATCTTGGTATTCTTCTCTGTGTGTGTTTTCAGTTGGTCTACAAATAAAGAATGGGGTTCACCTAAACAAATTATTCAATGCTTAAGTCACTAAGAGCACAATAAGATAATATGTGTGTCAAATATGAGTATATAAGTGTATTAAATAAGATAAAATGTACTTGGGGGAGATTTTGCATTTATAAATCTTTTTGATAGTAATCCTTAACCGATGATAGTCATTATAGTGTTCAACTCATGATCTGATAACTAGAAATTGTTAATTACTTTGAGGTGTAGTCATTATATTAATTATAACTTAGTATTCTAAATTAAAAAACAAC
>Ga0123341_1002184_pt1 | contig 15824 bp, 7 predicted proteins | sample Turbeapinknodule_FD_89959 | JGI IMG/M metagenome (GOLD analysis project Ga0123341, IMG submission 89959) | Root nodule microbial communities of legume samples collected from Mexico - Turtle bean Mexico pink nodule | ecosystem: Host-associated > Plants > Roots > Nodule | place: Mexico: Nepantla... | reverse complement strand
GCTATAATATTCATTGATTTATTTTTCATATCTAAAAAATTAAAGATGATTTTAGATCTTGAAATATAGTTATATTTATTTTTAGTATCTATTTTTTTTCTTAAGCAATTTTGACTTAGTTTTTGTATTTTTTTATAAAACTTATATTCTTATTATTTTATTTTGGGATGTGGTAAGTTGAAAGCTTTCAAAATTTATATTTCCACCCTACAACCACTTTTATTAACTTCTTATTTGATAATTTAATTAAATAACTCAATTCAACATTTTATTAACTTTTAATGCTTGTAAGAAAAAATGCAGAATATTAAATAGTTTTTTTCCTTTTATTTTTGTTGTTTTACTACTTTTTAAACTTTTATAATATATATAGATTATTTAGTTTCAATCCATTTAAATTATTTTTAAAAAGAGTAATTCAAAATCAATAAAGTATTATAAAGAACAAAATAAAAATAAAATAACAAGAAAAAAGGTAAAATACTCACAGAAAAAAGTCAAATAAAATATTTTTAGAAAACAAAACCAAAATATACCATATTCAATCTACATTTCTGAATTTTTACATTATATTTCATGATTGAATACTTGATTACGTCATTGGCAATAGAATATTATCGATTGTTGTAATCAAATTTTTCTGAAACCTTGCAATTCTTGACACTATGAAACCTCACTATTTTAGTTTAGAAATTTTGACAGAAATTACAAGTGTAAGTAAGTACTAACTCTATTTCAACTTGACTAAAATCTTGCAGCATTTTAATAATTTTGAAATAAAATACCTATCCCGTAAATAAGGCTAACAAGTAAATACGAGTAAAGTGGAAGTAGGGAAATGTAGCAAATGACCCTGTACAAAAATGCTGTTACAACTAGCACAGGAAATTAATATTAGAGTCCTAGAAGTATGTCCCCTATACTTTACATTCGGAAATCCAAAACACAAACTATATTGTTTGAAAAACAAGCAGCAACTTTATCACCATCTTTGCTCCAATTAACTTCAAATATTCCACCTTTTCCAGTGTATGTTTTTACAATCTTGCCTTCCTTCACGGACCATATATGCACGTATCTATCCATGGAGCCACTGGCCAGATACTCCCCATTAGGACTGAATGCAACGGAATACACAGGATCCCTGAAACAGAAAACAGTGGATTAATTAAAATGCTAAAAATGTAATATGCAGGAACATTGATGATTTCACAATTACACCCATTTCTATATTTTTTAGTGTATCTGTTTGTCACTGTTAGAATCCTTGATCACTTCCATTATAAACATGTCATATTTTTTAATGGAACTCTTCTAAATTGTGAATGTGTCTTTTTTCTAAATCTGAGGACATATCCTGTTAATGGATCCAAAGCAGCAAGTTGATTATCCAACAACAAAAGCCTGATCTCGTTAAGAGGTGTCATATACATGGATCACACTACCATTCGACTCTATCAAAGACCAAATCTTCAGAGCACGTGTATGATCATAAACAAATTGATAAAAATTACTCTTAAATTTAGCAGTATTTTGTGGTCAGAACTAGCTTCCAACACTTTTGATCATTTTAGCCATCTTACTTGTATCTTGTGTGTGACATTCTTAATAATTTTTCATCACTTTGCAATATTGATCCCAATTATTTCAAAAAAGGAAAAGACAGTCTCTTATATGCATGTGGAGGATTCTCGACCATGGAAAGGAGAAGTTCCATAAACTCCATGGCCTTTTCCCTGGTTACAAAAAGACATAGCGGGTCTTTCCCACCAGCACAAAGGCAGTTCATCCAGTCTCTAATCATGTGTTTCATAATCCACCAATAGTTCTCTCTACAGCTGACTCAAAAACATCATCAATTATTACAGCAACAGCTACAGACTCAAGTTACATAAGCTTTGGTTCTTAGTACATTTCTCAACAAACACATCATTTTAAAATAATCCTAGTTCTTAGATTATAGATTCACATGCAACTGTGCACATGTATATGCCCCCTAGATCTTTTCACTTCTCATTTGTCACTAGAAGGATTTCGTCCCTACACAGAATTGGAAAGAAAACAGGAGCTGTATAATCGTAGCATGAAATCAAGCACTACGTTTTTATTTCATGGGTAAAATTGACATATATATTTTCTCTTTTTGAGGCTTCTGAAAGGTTAAAACATAAAAGCCCAACACCCAAAGCAATTTTTTAAAAACCCAATGTCCAAAAATCATGAAAACATGAAAGACACTCTGTCACCTCAATTTCTCGATGAATAATGCATTACACTGATGTAATACCTGAAAAACTTAATCGTCTTCTACTCTAAGCACAAACCTTCCATTCTCATAAAATTAGTTGCGCAATAAACCACATTGAGTGATAGGATGGGCATGGAGTCGCCCAAAAGAAAAAAAAAAAAGGTTCAAGAATTTTATAGGATAGTCTTAAAATGTTAAAAATAATATTTAAAATAATTAGTTTATATCTTTAATTTCCTAACATGATGACATTTGTAGAATAATTATTATTTAGTTAGTATGTTTTTAGGTTATATAAATGTAATCTATTACCTATGAAAGGAGATATATCAACTTTAATTTCTGGTCTCTGTAGTTATAGATTTTACGTATTTTAGAGAAGAATAGTTTTTTGCTCCGGATCATTGAGAGCTTGCCTATTGAGTCAAACATTTTCTCCAAAACAGCAGCGACAGTATGTCTTCTTGATTTTTCCTGTCTTTACAATTTTCTAAGTTTTAATGGAGTAGGGATTATGTAGTAGAACCAGTGCAGTATTTTTAGTTCTCCAACTGATCAACATTTTTTTATGATTGTTATTTGCATGAGAATATATATTATATTTACGTAATCTTGTGAGTCTTCCACAATCTCAACCATAATCTTATTTTGACTACCTTGCTTTATCAAACAAATTTGTCACTTCTCTAAAAAAACCAGTCCAAGTCACAGTTTAAGCAATTGAAACTGAAAAATTTGCACCTAATCTAATATTGCCAAATGTACTCACTTTACCCATCAAATTTTCTGCTATACATCTTGTCAGTTACTGCTGCATTGTAGCATTCTTCACTTTCTATACCATTTAACCCACATACTTTCGCCATTCAGGACCTGGAACAACCAAGGATGATTGGAAATGATGGTTTATGTGAAAGGTTATTTTTTTTAGTTGAAAGTCCTAGTTCCTACTACTACATTGTCTGTTACATTCAATAAGTGCAATCTGATGCAGAAGGATTAATAATGCTAATGTCAAAGTTCATGGATCCTTGCACAGATATAAGGCCAGGTTGATAGCCAAAAGCCATATATAGAACAGGAAGGAATTGACTTTCCCTACACTACATCTTTTCCCTGGCTGTAAAATTACAATTGGAGTCCTTCCCTTCATTACTGTTGTCAAACACTGGTCCATGGGGGCACCAATGTTTTTCTAAATGATCTTTTTGAGGAAGCCTATATGGCCACCCCATTTAGGTATCCTTTATAACTTAGTTTGCATGCCTCATTCAATCCAATAGTGATTATTATTCTTCATCTTACTCTTGTATGCTGATGACATAATCTTGGCAACCTGAATCCTCATTTCATCAGAGCATGATGTCCTTGTTGCAACAACTTTTCAAGTTGAAAGTTATACGTAATTAAAATATTTCTTTGGACTGGAAATTGCAGAGTCATCCAAAATATCCACCTATCTCAAACGAAATACACACCTCAGTTACTTCTCAGACTACCTCTTTCCATGGACCCCAACCTCAAACTCACTGTTACTGACATATCCACGTACAAACACTTGATTGGCTTTTTAATATACCTCACCATCTTCAGACCTTATATCAGGTATGATGTCAATAGGCTGAGCCAATTTATGTCAAATAATATAGCCCGCCACCTTCTACAATATTAAAAGAATGTCCCAGACCAAGGTTAGTTTTTCCAAGCCAGTTTATCACTAAAGTTACCTGCATCAGCAGATGTGCACTGCGTTAGTTGCTCAATGACCAAGAAATCAACAAGATACGGCATTTTTCTGAGGGCATGGATCACTTGGAAATTGAAAAAAGTAACCCATGGTGTTTCATTCTTCAGCCAAAGCCGAGTACAGAGCTTGGTGTATGTTACCAGTAAGCTATAACCAAAGAAGTAACTTATATCATTTAAGTTAGTTATTGATACAAGATACTGCATTTTTCTTTGAGAGGCATGGATCTCTTGCAAATTGGAAAAAGTAACCCATGGTGTTTCACTTTTCAGCAAAAGCCAAGTACTGAGCTTGGTGGGTGTTACCAGTACATTATAACCAAAGAAGCTAATAGGTCGTTGTTAGTTCTTGATATGGTCATGGATTTCTATGATAACCACAATCAGAGCTCAAAACACAGATATTAACTGCCATTTAATCTGGGAACATGTTTACTATAGATTCCTATAGTTCAGACCAAATCCCAACACCAATAAGAAGATACCCTCATCAAAGCTCAGGTAATAAATTTGCCCAGGCCACTTATGTCCAATGCAGGATTCCTTGAAATCTTCCCCCACAGTCCAACCATGTAGGGGAGTATAAAAACATCCAATATGTTATTACAGTTTGTGAAAGTCAGATTATGATTATTCAGTTATCGTTGGTTCTTCATTACCTGCCAAAACATTTGAATTTATAGACCTCTTGGTTTCTCTCTATAGCTTAATATTTCCTATTTGTTAGCAAATGCCTATAAATCATCTCCAATTCTTCAGTTGGGTCATTACCTATTAATAGTATATTATGCATTAGCCTGGATAAAAATTGCATCCATTAATTCATACATATGCATATGCATGAGTGCTTGTGTGTGTATTTTGCTTGTGAAGCATGTTTATAGTTTCTTCACCTGTGGCCATTTAAGCTGTAGAGTACACTCCCTAGTTCCACATCCCATAGCTTTATCGTTGAGTCAAATGAGGCACTGTTTGAGAGAACAATAAGCGAAATTATTAGGGGAATACAAAATAATGAGATTTTTTGTTTATTTTAATGGTCTTGATTATGTGTACATAGGTAGAGGACAAGTAACATTTATTATGCGCATTAAGGAGTTAAAGATAAAAAAAAGTATTGATATTTTAGATATTAAATGCTTGTACTTCTCATTTAATAGTATATATTTTTAATTTTTAACCTCCACTCTCAGGACACAAGTTAACAAAACCATTTTTTCAAAACAAAAGATTTTTCAAAAAGATACAGTTTCATATCTTGCTACTATTGCTGATTTTACATGATATTGAAAGCATATTTACCTTGCTAGCACTAACTGCTGATTGGGACTGTTGGTACCAGGGCCTGTAGGGCTCCATCGAATTGTATATATCCCCTAAAGGAGCATTGCTTTATTAGAAAGAGAATAAAGGGATCAGAAAGAAAAAGGCACACAAAGAAACATCTCTCCAAACCTTGACATGTTCCTTTAAATCATGCAAAAAGTTATCCTGCTTTAAACTCCATATCTGAAATATAGTTTCATGAAACAGTCAATTGGGTGCTGACAAATACTTAAATAATTAGTGACAATGATGTTTACCCTTCCAGAAACAGTTCTCTAGCCATGTTTCTTGTCCTAAAATGCAATATAAAAGACATTTCCTAGAGATGCTTGTTATATATTTCTATAAAAAAACTAAATTTCATAAATATTTAGATCAATCTAGATAGAGAGTTCTTCACTTTTAGGGCCTTCAATTTTATCTCATCATTCTTCTACTTTGCCCCAGTATCATTTCCCTTGCTCACTCGACATAGTTTCTAATATTCCTCATAAGAAGTTTTCCATTAGCATACTCCAATGACCATCTTATATTCTACTATAAGTATTCTAAAATTTGCATTGATGTTTCAAACGAAGTAGAGGCCTTGATACCAAACTATTATAATATAAAATGAATATGAAAACAAAAAGCATCTATGCACAACCACTCCAATTTTTTTTCATCACAACCGTTATCTATATTATACCCTTATAATAAATTCTTTTAAAATAAAATGTATATCTGCACTTCACTGATGTATCTATGACTTATATAAATACCAAGTGAACCAAAGTGATAGTTTTCTGTTGATTACTTTTGCAGTGTGATCATCGGAGCAGGAAGCCAGCAAAGAACCTGTTGGATCCCATTTAATGGCATTAACTTCATCCTGAAACATAGGATTACAGAATGTCTGAGGAAAGATTATAACCATAACTGAATATGCTCATAGATTAATACAATGAGCATATCATTCTATTTTTTGATGGAAAATCACTGTCTTTTAAATTTAAAAGTTAGTAGTTTAACAAAATAAATCTATCAGTGGACTGGTTGACTAGGAAGAGATACCTGATGCCCAGAGAAAGTTTTGATTGGTCTATTCTCCCCAATTTTGCAAACATGTATCATTTTATCAGTGGAGCATGTAGCAAATGTAACATTGTTTCGCCAATCAACATCAAGAGTTGGGCCTGATCCAATTTGATAGTAGTTAAGATTACAAGGAAAGTCATACAAGAAATCAAAAGTTTTATTCACCAGAAGATATGCAAAAAAACAAACTTACCAGTGTGAAATTCAAATAGTTGTTTCCATTCCCCAGTCTTTATATTCCACACTATAGCAGTCTTATCCACACTTCCACTAAGAAGATAATCCCCCTTCTTGTTCCACTTCAAGGAAAATATTGGACCTTTGTGCTTGTTTAGTGTGCTATTCAACTCCCCTAATGAACCTCAAAAAGCAAGAGGTCAGTTAACAGCAAAGAGTACAAGACCGAGGGTCACATATAATGCAAATATCATGCCAAGAAATGCATATTCATAAAATAAAATATATAACAGCTCACCATCTCTACTCCATATTCTTGCTTGGCCATCATAGGAACCAGTTGCCAATAGTGTTCCATCTCCCTTTGTAATAAAAACCATAGCAAAAGATATTAGCTGGGGAATAAAATTGAAACACAAGTGGAAGACGAAATTCATAGTATTCTTGCTTGGCCATCATAGGAACCAGTTGCCAATAGTGTTGAAATCCCCCTTTGTAATAAAAAGCATAGCGAAAGATATTAGCTGAGGAATAAAATTGAAAGACAAGTGGAAGACAAAATTAATAGTGTTCAACTAAGGTGGGATGGAAGACCCAGAAAAGCTAAAATTAATTCTACAAAGATTTTCACGGTAAGTATGCAACCACAATAATGCTACAAAGACTTACATTCCAATCAAGTGTTGTAACATCCTTGCTTTTTTCATTGGTGCTTTCTTTAAAGTGCTGCAGCACCACAACATTTACTGGTTCATTTTGCACACCAGAGTCACAAGGTCCATCAGCAATTTTCCAAATTCGAGCTGTTGAATCTCCAGATCTGGAATAGTTAATCAAACAAACATTGACATATTGGCTAATTTTAACTAAATTTGATAAGAGGAAAAAAGGGATAGCTGTTCATACTGTTTGCTAAGTGTTGATCCTGCATAATTACCATCATAAACTGAGCCACTTCATCATTTAGATTATTTTAATACATAAAATATTTACTTCAAAATTAATTTATGATAGAAAACAGCTTGTATTGTTGCTGCTGGCCAAATCACACTGTCATACTCTGTGTTTCTTAAGTAGGTTTAAGTTATAGTATTATTGAATGTATAAATAAGATATCCTATTTTTATGTTAGGAAAGAAATGAAATATGACTCAAATTCAACACTGGATCAAAGTATTAAAATTTGAGAATTTGCGAATTTCAATCAATCTGAAGTACAAACCCATGGTCAAAACTTAAAAATCAAGAGAATGGTTGTCATAACAAGCAAACTGTCCAATTGTATACTGATACATCACTAGTTCCTTTGACTTATAAACATTAAGAAACTAAATCTTAAATTCGTGATAGCTAGACAGTATTATTATGTATCCTATTACGAAGGTTGTCATATGGAACTTATAAAGCACTGTTTCAAACTTGGAAACAACCAGCAATTCATGAATATAAGAATAGAGGGCAGGCAACAAAAGGAAGAGAAAGAAGAAGAGCTATTGTCTTCAAAATAGAATGGATTAACAGGGAAAAGATACTTTTGAGAACAAAATGTGTTTTCTTTACAAAGTGGCTTGTACTCACCCAGACGCAAGAAGCGGAGCTGATGGATTCCAAGCACAGGCAAAAACCTGCCAGGAATAAAATAACTTTCAATAAGCCTAACAATGGGAGGAGAAACGGAAGATAAGAAAACAGATAAGTACAAACCTCTGATGTATGGCCTTTCAAAATTTTTACATCATCACATGGAGTATCATTAGGCGACGACATGGGGCTCTGTGAAATCTCCATTGGCTCAGGCCCTGTGCCATAAAAGCTTTACTTTTTCCCTTGTCTAATATAATATATTGATAGCTGATGGGAAGAAAACTAAATAAAACATTATACATTAATATTTACCTCCATGTGCTCTATTGTTTAGATTTTCAACTGTAATCTTATCTTCCTGTTTCTCTGTAAGGTTTTGATCGGTATGTTGTGTTTCTTTATAATCATCCTTTGGTTGCTCCTTCTCTTTCTCTAACCTTATTTTTTCCAGTCTCTGTTCATTTTCCTTTTCTTTCCTCTCCTTCTCTTTTTCCTGAACATGTTCCCTCCTTGCGTTGTCGTGAGTCGAGCCATTCACTATTTTATTCGATTCGGATTTATGTTGACGTAGATTTTCTTTTTTGGCTTTTACTATATTGTGCAGCTCATTGGGCTCCTTTGTGATAAGATCCAGAGGTTGTAGAAACGAAAAATCCTCATCCATGTCAGCATCACTCTGGAGACCTAACACAAACACCAATCAGCTTAAGGTCCTCGAGCAATGCATTCATTATGTTCATGTTAGTAACAATGACTTGAACATACAATAACATATCACTAAGATGAACAGCAAAAATTAAAAATGCTTACACCACTCAGGTTGGCTTCCAGCTCAAGATATTGAATGCCTTTCTGTATGAATGTAACAAGAGCACCCGGTGGAACCACATTATCATCATTTTTGCATCTATCAATCCCCGCTTCATACCCGAATGCAAATGCAGAATGAGTAAAACCTGAAACAGCAGCCGCAGAAAATATGAGAAGATTCAACAGGGGGGGAGGGGGAGAGAGACACGTTATCTTCATTATACTTTTCCTCGTTAACAAATCATAGTACAGGAAAAATGATATGATATGTAACTATGAAATAACGGCAATTACGGAGATGACACGATAGTAAAATAATAATTACCCTAATGTCACAAACATAACCGAATCCACTAACTTTCTAGAAACCATGGTTTCGAATAATAAATTATATCAAATGAGAATTTAAAACGACTCTTCATTTAAACTGGTTGACAAAAGTAATGATAAAAAGTTTTCGGTTTACAAAAGTGAAGCAAAGAGAATGGAAGCTAAAATGGAAGAGTTCCTCCTAACTAAGTTTCCGTGATAGATGTTGATATTGATGAGTTTGTAATGTGCGAGAAAAAAGCGAAAAAGTTAAAAAAAAAAACGAAATAGATTAGGAAAAGGACGAGCCTGATTCGTGAAGGTAACGGAAGACTAAGTAGTTCAATTCAGTGGAAGTGATTGAGATCATTGTGATTGGGGATCAGTTTGTTTAAGGGAATAGCTTGAGTGGCTCAAGTGTTAAATGCAGAGAAAATGGTCGAAGAAGAGGTGGTGCTGGTGGGTTGGGGTTTGGGTGGATACCGGGTCGCAATCACGTTTGGGCTTTTCTATTTCTTACCATTAAACTTTGGGCTTCTTTTTCTGGCATCCCATCGTTTTCCTTTTCTATATTTTTCAAATATTAAATTTTAACTTTCTAACATTATTTCAAAGTGGTCTGAACTGTTGTAAAATTCCTAAATATAATGTATTCTAAAATACTAAAAGTAATTATTTTTGTTTTATTTTATTTTATTTTAGAAGGTATAATTCGAAATGAGCTCAATAATTTTTTCAATCAGACGTCCTAAAATTCGTCACCGTGACTTTAATACACAATTAATTAAGCTTGTTTTAAAAAACAATTAGTTAGATAACATTATTTATTTTCTTAGTTGTGCAAACTTTACTTTTTTATTTCTACTCCTAAAAATGATTTATTTTAGCTTTTGTATATTTTAAAACGAGAAATACGAAATGTTTTTGTATTGTTGATTAATTTGTGATGATTTTTTTTTGCTGGGTGAATGAATAATAAGTCCTTTCCAGAAAGCCAATAGTTTCGCAAGTAGTAGGCCTGACCTCCAATCCAATACCACTGTTTCCCTCTCCTCTCCTCTCAAAATGTCCGACCCGGTAAACGCACCCGCGCCCCAATCGGAGCAAGACTCCAGCCCGACGCCGCAGTTGCTCGACCAAGACCAACCCCTCGCCGCCGCTGCCAAGCTCGGCCCGGCTAGCGTCTCCTTCACCATATGGCCTCCCACTCAGCGCACGCGCGACGCCGTCATCAACCGCCTAATCGAAACCCTATCCTCCCCCTCCGTCCTCTCCAAGCGCTACGGGACAATGCCTCCCGACGAGGCTTCCGCTGCAGCGCGCCAGATCGAGGACGAGGCCTTCGCCGTCGCTGGCGGCTCCTCCACCTCCGATAGCGACGGGATCGAGATCCTCCAGGTTTATTCCAAGGAGATCAGCAAACGGATGCTCGACACCGTCAAGTCCAAAGCCACCGCCGGCTCTCCCACCGTCGATAACGGCTCTGCTCAGACTCTTACCTCCGAAGTTGCTCCTACCCCCGCCGCAGAGGGCGATTCTGTCGCTACTGCTGAGTCCGAAACCTGATCATTCGGGATTATAGAATATTATCTTAGGGTTCCCTTGCTGAGGGTTTATATTTTATTGTTATATACTCTGATGATGTTCTATCTGTAAAACTAAGTTTATTTGTCGTGCAGCCAATTTTCATCATATATATTCCCTTGAACATCTTTGGATTTTCTTTGTTTCCTCCAAACATTACTGTGTGTCTCTGTCTTCGGTGCGTATTTATTGTTGTTGCTAATTCTCGTCTTCCATTGGTTTGGTACACCTGCAAGTCATGAAACTGTTTATGGATGCTTAAACTTTGTTACTTAACTGCTTCAGTATTTTCCTCTCATATGCATCTATGGTTTTTTTGTTTTTTAGCTTGCTTATTGTTTTCTTATTTATATTGGTAGTGATTTGGAATTAGATATACAACGAGGGAATGTAGTTCAGAGTTGTTAACTGTGACCTGCGAGTAATGAGTAATCAATGCTGATGTTTTATTTATAAAAAGGATAAATTTCCTGGAAGTTAGAGTTACCACTGAATCGAATTCTATATTCTTGTGTGGCAGGTTACACCAAAGCATGTGTGATGTAGACCTGGGGTTTAAAGTGAAATGTGGTATTATTGGAAAGGGATCATGGGTTTGGAGGTGTGTGTGTGGGTGTGGGTGGGAGGGACTTCCTTAGATCAAAATCTGAAAAGACTTCAGGATTTCTATCTAGTCCCAGATGGGAAGGGAGTATCCTTCAGCCCTTCTTTAGGAATAATTAAGATTAACTCATAAATGGTAAGGCTTCACTATTTTGATGAAACATACTTTAGAACACATAATTATAGGACCCCAGAAATTGCCATGTTCTAAGAGAATGTAGTTCATAGGTCTGCATATCATTCATATATATAGATTCTTATTTAGATAAGAAGTATCTACTGTCTTTGCGATTTCTAATTTTCTTAAGGGAACTTGACTAGTCACCATTAGAGGAGTCTCCCCTTCAATCTTGAGACATTGTTTTAAAAGATTGAATTTAGTACAACTCGGGCCAACGTAGCTTAGTAGAGCTTATTTCATAGGCTAATATTAATTTAGTGCAGATCCCTAAACACTAAATCCATTTAATCATGAACATAATAGTATTTCCTAAGAGCATAAACTTTTGTCATTTCCGACATTTATTAGACACTAAAACCACAATCTTGAGATTAAACTTTTCTACACATAGAATGATGACTCTTTAATGACTTCTTGTATAATTAATATTTCTCATTGTGCTTTAACCCACAGTTATATTTGTACTATCTTTTTCAGGTGCTGTGACTATATTGTCGTGTTGATTTCTAATTTCATGGTCCTATTCATCAAATTTTGGATTGAGTCTACTTACGTCGTTTCAATTTTAAATTATCATTTGTTTCTTAGAAACAAATTCTCTTTTGTTTCTATTAGTTGGAGCGTCAATCTTCTACTTTCTTTTTTTCTGCTAAGTCTATGTATCATGTTGTGGCCCATGCATGCTTTGCTATATTTGTGATTTGAGCAGCTTAAAAGCTTTTTATATATGTTTGGGTAAATAGTCAACTCAGTACCACAAGTGTTGACATATTTCATTTTTAGTACAATAAGAAAAAAAAAATCTTAGTACAATAACTTTAATTTCATTAGTTTTGTTTGAATATAGATAAAATAATTGAGCACATGTTTGGTCTTTAATAATTGTAAGACTCTTCAAGGTTAATTGCATATTAATGTTAATTCTTTCTTTAATAAACACATGTGGTAATTACTAAAGACCAAATATGTGCTCAATTACATCAACCATTAACGGAGTTCAAACAAAATTAAAGTTTTTGTACTAAGACTTTTTTTTTCTTATTGTACTAAAAACAAGTTATGCAAATACTTATTGTATTGAACTAACTATTTACCCTCTATGCTTTAATGACTGTTTATTTGTTGTATATTGAAGTTGTCTAATTATGACTCGTCAATTTGATGATGAACCTGTTAGGCTAATATATTCCCATTTGTGCTCTATGATCAGAGCAATTTGCTGGGACATGGTACTATTCTGTGTATTCAAACTATACTTGGTTAATATGTCATCAGGAGCTTTTCAAATTATCATGCACCAGTAGCTTAGGGTGGTCTGAACTAGAGAAGGCATCTCGTATTATGATAATCTTTTATGGAGTTGTAGAGAGAGCCTATCATTATCTCTTGTGCTTCAATGACTGTATTTGTTGTATGCTGGAGTTGTCTGTACCATATGATGTTGCAATTATGATTCATGAATTTGATGATGAACCCATTGAACTAATATATTTCTGTGTGTGATCAATGATTAGAGCAATTTTCTGTGACAACATAGTACTGTTATGTGGATTCAGATAACACTTTACCTTGGTTAATTTTTCATTAGGAGCTTTATATGCTATCGTGCACCTGTAGCTTGGGTAGTCTGAACTAGAGAAGGCATCTCATATTTTAATAATCTCTCTTGGAGTTGTAGAGAGTCTATTTTCTGTATTATCTATGATGTCTGCTGGTTATGAGCACATTTTGTACTAACTGCTTACTCTTGCTAGTCATTGCATTCTGAGCTTATACTTTCCGTAGAAATATGAACTTACCCTGTGGGATTATATTTAGTTGAAAAAGGATATAACTAATGAATAATCATTCTAAACTGAACTTTTTTCTTATAAGACTACATGTATTTTACTATTTTATGGAGAAAATAGTCGATCTTAAATAGTAGAATGTATATAATGACTTAGTATAAGAGCAATCGTGTATCCTTTATTGTTTCATTATTGACTCTTCAGTTGATAATGCTTCGTATCTTGAATTGTTTCATTATTATTTTTCTATTATGAAATATAGTTTTGGAGTAGTCATAAGGAGCAGCTCACTGGTTCCCATGCAAGTGATGCAAGGCATTCATTATACCCTGCTTTGTGTTTGTTGTTAGAACATCATAGCATAGGCCTCCTTGTTTGATGTCCTATGTAACACGGCTGTATATAATGGAATCTTAGGATCGTTATGTGCCAAAAGAGAAAATTTGAGGGCATAATGTTCTATTCTATCAGCTTCTCTTGTAAAAGAAATCTTTATATATTCTTAGATGAGCACGGATTTATGGTGGAGGAAGGGTTGGTTTGTCATGGTTGTTCTCTTACCCACAAATTTGCAGAATGGCGGGCGTTCGTGTCCTTATTGCATTGCTTAGTACAGTTACTTATACTTTCTCCTCTGAAAAGCTGAGAAAAATAGTATCAGAACCCTGAATGAAATCTCTTAATCTTGTGCTACTTGCTTTGTTTGAATTGTGATTCCATTCCTCCTTCCCTCGAGTCACTAACAGTGCATTGCATATTTTGTTGGCTTTGGGTAATTCTATGTAGAGGTTATCTTTTGACCATGAGAGTTTAACATGATGTGATTCTTAACTATTTTGAAATCAACAACCAATAATGCTGTTACATTAAAAAAACAATTCATTCGATGATAGGTCAATCTTTTGAGTGCCCTATGTTTACTGAAGGTTATTTGCCCTTCTTTATTTCAGTTTGTGGTTATATGCAGTTCAGTACTTAACAAATACCGTTATCTTGTATTCCATGGCCATGAATATGAAATAAGCTTCCAAATAAATATAACTTTCTTTTCCCTCTGATATTTACATTTATGTGGATTTTCAGATGAAAGATGTCAACCCCTCAACTGGTACGTGTGTTTACATTTATGTGTGTGCACAAAAGAGAGAGATATTAGTAGTTTATTTAAACTAGTAAAAATGGTCTGCAACTCTTACTTCATAAGTTGTCTGCTATAATTTTTCAAAAGAAAATTGTGATTTATGAATTGTGAGTTTTTTTCTCGGTGACTGAATTGTTTTCGTTTTTGTTATATTCTAGCTGGACATTTTGATTTAGAATCGCTTGTGATTTTGATTCGCAATCACTTGTGATTGGTGTAAAACTTACAAATTTCTATTCTAAAAAAATATCATACAACTGGGGAATTAAGACAATGAGTTGTGTAAATTTTCACCCTATTCCCTAACTTGATTTTTTCTCTTTACTATTGATTTGTTTTTACTCCATCATCCTGCTTCAATTCTTTTCGACTAATTTACTGAAACGGTGCAATTTTGTTTGAAATTTATGGATTAATTCTTACCAACTTTGAAATGGAAAAATTGTGCTTTTAAACACATTTGTTTTATCAATTTGTCAGAGTATATTTTTATCTTACTTTTTATTATTTTAATGCAAATTGTGTTAAAAGCATGATTTTATATAAAAATATTTTTTTTTCTAAAATTATCACTACAAGCACGACTTTCTCCTTTTTAAATTTTTTTTAGTCGTTTCTTCCATCCATGTTGGTTTGGAAAAAGAGTAATCTGAATAGACATAACAGAAGGAAGAGGTATCTCGTGATTGAATTCAACATCGAGCACAATAATACCACGGCATCACCAAGTGTGAATCGGACAATGGACAATAGATTTTGGGGAATCGGAGGTGGTGGAGGGTGCGAGAGAGAGATGTTTGGAGTTTTGGAACAACATTGACAAAGAAAAAGGAAGGATTTGATTGTAAGCCAAAACAAATCAAAGAAAGTGAGAGTGAGAGATGTTTAAGTTAGTTGAGCCGCAGAAATGACAAACAAAATACATTGATTTTTAGTCAAAAACTTTGGAAACAAAGACAGAAAAAAAAATAGCAAATATAATTGTTTGATACATGATTAAGAGAAAAAAATTATATATAAACGCAGTGATGATAGATCTTAAGGAAAGTCACATACTTATTTCATTTGTTCGTTCTGATTAACGATATCTAATTTTAAAAAATTGAAAATTTTGTTCTGTTCAAGGGATAAAATAGTCCTTCATGTGGAGTACAAATATATGTTTTTTCGATTCTTCTAATATACAACATGTTTGTGGTTTTATTTTATAGTATAAGCAAAAAAATTGAATTTAACTTAGTCCAATTC
>Ga0123341_1002182_pt1 | contig 15829 bp, 11 predicted proteins | sample Turbeapinknodule_FD_89959 | JGI IMG/M metagenome (GOLD analysis project Ga0123341, IMG submission 89959) | Root nodule microbial communities of legume samples collected from Mexico - Turtle bean Mexico pink nodule | ecosystem: Host-associated > Plants > Roots > Nodule | place: Mexico: Nepantla... | reverse complement strand
TGTTATTTTAGTATTTTTTTTTTGTCTTAAGATCAGATCTTGTTTAGGACCCTTTTCATGTCTATGTTATCTTATTTTAATAGAGATGTTTTTTTGGGTAAATTTTTTATCCTAAACTTAAGACGTGATGTTGCATTATAGATGATCTAATGAGATTCTTAATGAATTTGTTTCAAATCACACCTCTCTTGTACCCAAAATCCATGATCTTCATCACAATCTTGTAATTAAAAACCATATTTCTTGTTTATGCACAAAATACTAAAAGAAATATTGTCTAGGAGGTTAAAAAGGGTGCTTCCAAGACTTATTAACTTGACTCAAATTACCTTTCTAAAAGGAAGAAATATTGTAGCTAGTTAAACTTGGTAGAGAAAGAAAAAGGGTTTACTTTATGAAAAAGCATATTACTTGGAACTTTTTGTTTTACCTACTAGATAGATTGGATTTTTGTGAAAAATGATTGGTATTTGTCTATGTCTCATGGTACACATATTTAGGTGTTGGTAAATGTAAGTCTTTCTAATGGGTTCATACACAAAAGGGATTTAGGCAAGTAGATCCCTTACTTAGCATCTTTGTTATTGTAGTGGAAGTTTGTTTAATGGTTTTTTGTTGGAAGCTATTACATGGAAATTTGCTTCATCCAATATACTGATAACACTCTAATTTTCATGGTTAAAACATGATCTTCACAAATTTTGAAGACAAGCTAATGAGTTATTAAGTTTGAGTGTCTATCAATAAGTTGAATGTGGTACAACTGTATATTTGTGTCATCACTTGGTAACAAAAAAGAAATTGCAAAGTCCATGTTCTATTATGTGAGTGCTGCAATGCAGTATACATATGAATGCTGCATAAAGGACAGGACATTAGCTAGTGCTCATGTGAAGGTTGTCTGTTGCAAGGATGGATGAAGGATACAGGCCAAGAGGAAGATAAGGTGGATGCTTATCAACAAAATAAATTTAACTGATGCTTAAGGTTATCATAGCTGCTATTGGATAAGCACTTGCATAGCAGATTTTTGGTGGAAGGGGACTTCTTGATTATGCAGTTTTTGAATTTGGAGTTTATATATAGCATAACAGTTTTATGGTTGAACCAGAATGCATGATTTTGCAGTTGATGATTAGTAAATGTGCTTTTTTTGGTGTTGGTGGTTTCCTTATAAGGTTATATCAAATACTTGTCTTCTATGAATTAATACACATAACCTTCTGTTTGTATAGGTTCAGAGATTTTCCTGTTTTGTTTCCATGTACTTTAATTTGGTGTCATTTGTTACTTGTAGTTCCCAAGTACCAAATGGTTCCTTTTTCAGTATGATACAATTTGACTAATAAACTCTTGGTTAAGTTAGATTCCTTTGGTAGCTTTGTTAATACTCACCTGAAGAAGTTGTGATGAATAATTTCACATTGTTCATTCATTCTGCAATTAACAAATAATTGCTTCATTTTAGTCCTTATTCATTGTGGTACATTTTCTTGTCTTTTTTGTTCATTTTCTCTTTACTTTGCCAATACCCTTATTTTGAGATGAAATTGTTGATAAGAATTATTTTTACTAATCAAAAGGGTGCATCTACATGAGGGGAAAAGATGCCCTTTATCATTTTTCTGAACGGAATTTGCAATTTTCGCATTTATTGCTTGTTTCTTTTGCTGATATACACTGAACATTGGTTATGGTTAAGAACATAGCAAACACAAAACCAAAGAACATGGAATGATTCTGTTAAGAATAACGAAAGAATGTTCATTGAAGATAAAATGAAGACACATATTTGCACAAGATGAAAATCCAATTAACTGATACAAAAGAGAAGACCCTAATAAAAAAAAATAAGGGTGATCATCAATCACGACCTGATGGATTGCTCATACATAATCCGCAAATGGAAGAGAAAAAACTTCCATGTACCTTGTTTTGAGTTTTAGATAAAGAAGGTGATGATTGTGAATGTGGATCACCTTCATCATTCTCATGAAATGTTCTTCCCATTATGTTTTCTTCCATCTGTGGCACATTTCCCTCCCTGTTGTTGTTGCTGTTGATCTTGTTCCTAGAGAATTTAGCACTACTACCATTACCATTGGCTTTTGAATCCTCGACTTGCATTTGATCTTGCCATATCCGACCAGAAGATCCTTGTCTTCGAAATGAAAATGATGATCTTTGCAAAGAATTCATGATATGAATCAAATTTTTTTCCTGGATTGCAATGAAAATGTGTGTGTGTGTCTTCTCTTTGTTTCCTGTGATCTCTTCCAATGAAATCTCAATTCACCATTTTTTAACTAATCACATAATATGTTTTGGCTTGTGTTTGACTATAATAATCTCTCATTCATTAAGCCAGTACATGCAAATATAGTAATTAGCCTTCTATGTTTAGTTCTTATCCCCACAAATTTTGACTAATTCATTTGGCTCAGTTGCTATATTTGGAAACTTAGTAATAAGTGTTCTTATCTACTTTTGGTGATGCTACATTTTAGGGATAATTATTTAACCACTAATATCTCTTGCTCATTTTTAGGTCTCAGGTTTTTCATTTATGGGTCTAAGGTTTTTAGCATAATTATTGGTTGCAGAGTTTTTGCTTCAAGATTTTATCAAAATTCCAATGTAATTTTATTATCTCTTTTAATATAATAAAGTATTATATATATATATATATGGTATGTTTGCTAACATTTTAGAGAAATGATACATTAACAACTTGCAAAAGTCTACACTCCTATTTCGTCTACAACTCTATTTCTTTGTCTAAAATTTCATTTTTTTCTTGAAATGACGAAAATATTCTTTCTTCGTATCATGAATCCCAAGTTGTATAATGGAGCAAGTTGTCGAACTTTTTATTCTGCGTACTCCTATCATAACTTTTCTAATTGATTTTTTCTAAATTTGGTAGTAAAAACCTTAGTTGTTAATTAGATATCAATTTAAAAACTATTTAACAATAATAGAAAATAATAGAAACTAATTTAGAAACCAAATTTATTTTTAGTTTCTAAAATGGTTTCTAATTTAGTTACTATTGCAACTAATTATTTTGGTTTCTACAAATTGGTTTCTATTTCATGATTTTCTTGTAGTGATAAAACTTAAATTACGAACTTTAACATATTGAAAACTGCATTTTTTATTTATCCATGATAGAAAAAATACTTTATATGAATATTTATTCACATTAAGAATTTCCTAATACATAGGAGGTCCCAATGCTACATCGACATAGTTATATTATATAAACTCAAAACCTTAGAAGGAATTAATCTTGATTATATAGTTACACATTAACATCCAAAATTCAGTACATGTTTATTTTGTTAAAGAAAATACACATCTTTTCAAAAAAAATGTTAAAAACTAAAAAAGGGCATTGTGAAAGAGTAACAAGCACTAAATCATGTGTAAGAGGCATTGCAAAAGGTATATCATAACAAAATCTGCAAGTGGAAAATCATAATGAATGGTTTAACTTTTTGGTAGATCCTAGTGATGTGAGAGTGTTGTACTTAATAACCCTGCTAATCATCAAGAAGCAGAAAAACACTTAGTAGTCAAAAGAAGCATCCAAAAGTTCAGGGAATGCTGCTCTTAACTCACTGTCCCTGTCCAAAATACCATCTACAAATGAATGACCTTCACATTGCTTTTTAGTTTGATATTCCATGCCTGCACCACAACAACCCTCAATTGAAGCAACTCCTTGTTTGTCATGGCCATTGCTTTTGGCATTGATGGAAAGATCAGCTTCACTTTGCACCAGACTTGAGGGGTTGAGTGACCACATAAATGAGTCACTGTGAAGAAACTCACTCCAATCAAAGGAGGAACAATGAGGGGTTTGGCAAGAGTAGGACTGTGGTGAGCCTAAGTGTGTGAGGTTGGAGGAAGATGAGGATGAGGTGGAGGATGCAGCTTCACTGAAGACATGTGGTTGGACATTTTCTGTGGTGAGGACTTGGTAAGGAAAGTGGTGTTCCCATGAGTGAACTTGATCCTCTTGTGTGTTCTCCACCATTGACTTATTGGAACCTGATGGTTCAGTTTTTGTTGGTACCATGTTGCTCATCATCAAGTCCTTGTTAACAAAGGCCATTTGGTTAGTGGTGGTGCTGTTAGGGAGGCCACTAATGCTTCCCAAGTCAGAGAGGACTTGTGATACTGGCTTATGAGTCACTGGATCAATTCCCATCTTCATAAGCTTCTTCCTTAGCTTTGTGTTCCAGTAGTTCTTCACATCATTGTCTGTTCTCCCAGGTAATCTTCTTGCAATCAAAGACCATCTGAAAAGAAAATGTGATTAGATGTCACAAACAAGGTGATGAGATTTTTTTTCTTTGAATAAAAAAAGGTTAAAAGGAAGGCACAGAAAAAAAAAAGGGGGGGTTATATAGTTGGCACATTTGTGGTGCATGTCAAAGTTTATGGTTAGTTCATTCTCTCAATAAACCAAGACAGCACAGTTTATATTTTCCTCATGCAACATATACCAACAAGTGCATTAAGTTTTGTCATGCTAATTTTGCTTACTTTGTGAGGCTAATAGCTGTATCATAAAAACAGAATTTAGTAAATTGCACCCTATAGTGTGATTAGACAGCTTGGAATTAACCATTATCATTTTAGAGACTAAATCCCCTTTAATAAACCATATAGGTGAATGGCATATGTAGTTAAAACCTTCAAATACACAAAAAAATGATGACAGATAAGCACTTTATACAGAAGGTAAATCACACTGAAATTTTAGTCTGATTAATTATTTCATTTTGTGTCACCTTTCATATGTTTCACTATAGAAGAATTTTACCAAATATAAAGAGTAGAAAGAACATACCTGCTTCCTATGGCTCCATGAAGGTTGATAATGAGCTCTTCTTCTTGGGGAGTAAAACTATCATGCTTGAGGTCAGGTCTCAGATAGTTGGTCCATCTGAGCCTGCAGCTTTTACCACACCTATTCAGCCCTGCAAACAAGTCAAGAAAAGAGAATAAAGTTGCACCATAAAAAAGTTATGTCTCTTGATTCCTATTTTTACTTCTTTTTTTTAAGGAAAGGTGTTGTTGAAGAGACCTGCTTTCTTTGGAACCAATGTCCAGTTTCCAGTTCCATGATTGGCTACATAGGCAAGTATTTTAGCATCTTCCTCAGGAGTCCAAAGACCTCTTTTGACATTGGATTTGTCACAACATGGAGGCCTTCCCATTTTTGTGAAATGAGAAACAGAAGAAGAAGAAGAAGAAGAAGAAGAAGAAGGAGAGAGTGAATTATGTAATGGTGATGCAATATGCATTGAAGGGTAACTTTAAAGTGGTGAAAGGGGCTAATGTTTAAGATATGAAGAGGCAAGAAAAGCATGCAAATATTGGCTCCTAATAACAACAATTGCATGATTATATTCATCTTTATGTAAACAAAATTAAAAACCAAAACCATTTGTATGACATCAGAAACATAATGCAAGTGCCTTCCCATTTCCTTCTCTGTCTTATTCACAAAAGCAATATCTATTTCAGGTGCAATTTGAATGACCTCTTTGGTTAAAACTGACAAGATTAACTGATTTAATTTCATAATGCAATCCAAATTCTTTTATCTTATTATGTGCTGATTGGCCTCTTAATTAACAGTACAAAATCATAAAGAAAAAGTACACATAGACCTTTGTCACTAGATAGATTCATTCTGAGAGAGCCTGTGTAAGCATTACCACTAAATTATAAAAAAAAAAAAAATCTACCATCACTCAACATTTTCTTACTTTATTTCATTCATTAGAAAATGAAAGCTAAAACGAGATTGAGTTAGTCTTAAAGTTCATTTTTTAATATGGTATCGGAGCAATTTCAAGCTTATTCTAGTGAGAGTTTGTTGGGTTTATTGGGTTTCACATTGGTTTATTGCACTTTATACACGAACTATCACTCTCGGCGTAGGAAGGGTATGTTGGAGAGCTCACATGAACTAAAGATTAAGATATTTTACAGTATATAAGTGAGTGTAGACCTCACCTCATAAGTTAATTTTATAAGGTTGGGTTAGACTTAAAGTTCACATCTTAACATTTCCTGTATCTATCTAGGGAGATTGTTTTTTCTAGAATTAATACCAACGTCGTTGTCTTTTTCATTTCATTCTGAATATTTGTTTTGTTTTAAATCTATTTTTAAAAATAATAATAATATAAGTGAGTGTAAATCTCATCTTATAAATAAATTTTATAATATTAAATTAGAATTACATTTCAGAACTTAAATGCTATCAAAATAATTTAAAGTCTATCTTAATAATTATTGATCAAAACACCCATAATATCACCATTATATAATTCCACATAACACTTGTGTGGGTTTATGACTCACCTTTACCGTTATCTTGGCATAAATGGGAGGTTAATTGCCACAATCAATTGCAATCAATAGGAGGTTAATTGCCGCAATCAATTACAATCAATGGGAGGTTAATTGCCGCAATCCATGGGAGGTTAATTACCATTAATTGTATTTATTATTGTTGTCTCCTAGACTTCCTAGAACCATTATCATTATAGTGAAAGTTTTGACTCTCTCGCCGGTGGTTTTTTACCTCTATTTAAAAGGGTTTTCCACCTAAAAATTCTGGTATCATTCTCACTTTACTTGTTCCTTTAATTTCTCATAATCTTTGGTTGAAATTATCACGCTTTCGCACACGATATCCCTACAACTTGATATAAATAAGTACAGATCTTATATTATAAGTTTATTAATTTTATAAGATTAATTAATTTAAATTCTATCTTAACAACTATTGAATACATCAGAACATTCATGTCACGTTATATAATCATCTTATATTATAAGTTGATTGATTTTATAAGATTAAAGATCCCTTTCTAATAAAATAAATTCTTTTAAAATAAATTAAATGTTTGTTCATTTTAAACTGAAATTTAAATTGTTTTCATATTTATATATACTTTTTTTTCTTATAATTTTTTTTTCTTACGTTAAAACATAATTATTTAAATAATTTAATTTTTGCTTGTTATGAACCTTAATAGTTTGCGAATCGTGATAAAAATAAAATTAGTTTATTACGAGGAATAATATTAGTTATTTTGCTATGGTTCTTACTTCTACACCCTATTTTTAACTCCTTTTATTCATTGCACCATATCCTTATTTTCTCTTTCTATTTTTCTTCAGCAAACCACTTTCAATTCTCATTTCAGTTCTCACTTACTTTCACTTAAATAATTTCACAGTCCTTTCAAACGCTAACAAATATTAGAAAGAGTCTTGAGAACAACAGAAACACCAAAAGTATCAATGATATATAATAGAAATATAATGATACATAATAGAAAATTACTTCATTTTAATAACAAATTATTTATCTGTCTAATTACAATTTGGTACAAGATTATTAACATATCAACACTCTAAAATATTCAAAACTCGTTTCCAAAGTATTTTAATCAACTCTTAGTTTATGAAAATAACTTGTATTATTATAACTCAATCATATTTCATCTTTGATTACTAAAACAAGTCATACAATGATAATCAGTTATTTAATAAACACTTAATCAAGTTTTACTCAAGCATAACCTCTATCCAAAATGCATGAAGAGTGATATCAGGCAATCTAAACACCCTCAAGACACAGCACAGAGCACACAACACACAACACTTCCCTTACCTGGAGGAGAAGAGAATGGTGTATCCTGTTCTTATCTTTGACTATTGGAATATGGCTAAAAACTAAAACCCTTGTGTTTTGATAAAACAGTATAAAAGGTATGAAATGTACTGGCAGAGTTCATGGTTATAGTTCACAACAAAATGAATGTTATATACAATATATTTGACAATGTATTATGTTTCTACATGCATTTGAGAACAAAGAAGAAAAAGGTAACAGACTTCCTAAGAAGAGCAGACATTGCAACTCTTCATACACTTCCCTCTGACTCCTGCACTACCAACCATATAAAGTGGATTCTTCTCACATTCACCAATTTTAGCCCACCTAGAGCAATTCTCGTTATCATCAACACAGTCTCCACCCTCCACTGAAATGACAGGCTTTTCAAAGTCACTAACGTGAATCCACTTGGTTGCAGACCACTTCTCACCCTCAATGACTGGACAGCTTCCATGCAAGCTATTGGCATCTGTAGTTGCATCAAGATGGAGACTGAAGAACAACAAGGCATCACCCTTCTCAGGTTTTACTGAAATGACAGAAACAGAAAGGGTTAGATTGATAGGTGAGAGATTAAAATAATGGTGACACTGAAATATCAAGGAGAAGAATAGTTTAAGTTCATTTAGTACTGAAAAAACCATTGAATTCTTAGTGTGTGATAACTTAGAAGTCAATATTATCAGTGACATAGCAAACTTTTTGGCAAGAGAAAGAAAGATGTCTCTACAAAGCAACACATAAGCAGTATGATTTTAACCAATTTAGTAAATACCAAATGAAGCAGCTAAGAAAAGAAAGTTTACTAATGTACTATTACTAGTAAGAGAAAAAGCCCAAGCCCAACCAACCACACCTTTCTTCCATTTTTGTCCCTCATACTGCCTGTATTTTTCCTCTAAGAATAAAGAGGAACTCACAGTTAAAAGTGAGCATTACAGTAGTCATGCCATGGGTGTTCCACCAAATGAGTTTATGATCATCCTAGGGCCTCAATCGTTTTTTGAAGTAAACCAACACAACCAACCTTTATTCATTTTAGTTTTGAGAACTGATCTTTAGTTTGCCTTTGAGTTTTGAGAATATTTTTCAAGAACAGAAAAAAAATTCCAAACAGACCCTTTTAAAGAAACTGAGGATAAATATAAAATTTGACTTAATACCTAATGAATAACATGATCACATTTTTCATCCTGATACAATTTGATGGAATTGGAAACATATATGGTCAAATATCATTTAGCCTTAAGTTCCTGCTTCTATAAATTTGTCTTATCTATCCACAGTGTCAGAAGTTTATACAATTTGTCCAAATTTAAAAAGTCACAGCTTGGCTAATTCAAAAATATTGAGCCAATTTAATTATTAGCATCTGCATATGTGCCTGCAACATCATCTTACTAAGAAGGAGAGTGTGAAATTATGTACACCATAAGATATTATACACTACAGACCTGAAGGGATGTTTCTTTGATGTAGTTAAAAATATCAAACATCTAAGTCAATACATAAAAAACTGCTAATAGTTAGTAAAAGCATCTAAATTATATACCTGCATATCCTTTGTGAGCACATTCGGACCAGGTATCATCTTTTGGCTGTAAAAGCTTTGCCTGAAAATGAAAACGAATTCATTATGATCTCATTTTTCTTTTTTTCTCTTTGATTGAAGGAAGGGAGCTAGGGGTGTTCTTTAAAAAAACATCAGAGAATCAAAGCCATGAGAAAATCTTTACCTCAGAATTGGGAAAAATTGTTTCCCCACCCTTCCCAACATTGGACAAATACATCAATACAGTGGCAACCCGATGGCCACCCATAATTTGATTAGCTTTGTCATGGAAGTAATCAAAGTGTGGTTCATACTTCTGACCATTCTCATAGTGCAATACTTGCATCGACTCACCATTCTCTGATGCAATGAACATATGTTTAAATTAAAGCAAAGAAAAACAAATACTGAACTGGATCAAAGAATGATATTGTCTACTAACCTATAGGAAGGAATGTCCATGCAGAAATCCGGGCTTCAATATCAGCAACTATTTTATCCTTAAAAGATTAAATAAAGAAAAAAGAGGAAATCAATAGCTATATGCAAGTGTCAAAAAGCTCAGTTAGAATAAATTTCAGCTCACGAAATTGAGATAAAAAATTTGCAAAGAAATTATGCTAATTTTCCCAACAGTCAGTAGTAGATGATTCTGGGAGGAGAGGAGAATTACTATTGACAAAATAGATTAGATTCATATAGGCCCTCTAGATATAAATGCTAGATTAAAAAGTGAGTTATTAGACTACTTTATCTTTCAAGTAACTTATGGGCTCGGCACACTTTATTCTTATTCACATGTTAACTTCTAATTTGGTACATCTTCACTTCATTGGTAATTATAATTCAATCTACATTTTTCATACACTTGCATTTAACTTGCTCAAGTGAAGAATATATTCATACTTATTTTCCCAGGATCAACCAAAGTCGCAAAATCATCAAAACCTCCAAACTAATTTCTATAACATTTCTCGCAATCTAGCATCATTAATAAACATGATGTGTTCCAATAAAATCACAGCCATAAAATTAAAGAAAAAGAACTTCACCATCATAATCAATCAAATAAAAAGCATTGCAGGTTTTCACATAAGCATAAAATAAACCATTTTGGTTCAGCATACCTGTGCCTTGTTGAGAAACATTCCAGAACTCGTTCTGACTTCACTCATTACACTTTTACCAGACTCATTATCCGCCACCATAGATATCTCCAGCTTGTCCTTGGCCTAATATCACAAAAATTCAGACACAACATAATGTGATATATAATCCCATAAAAAATCTCACACAAACCCAATGCTAAAGGGTTTTAATTGTAGCCACAATTTCGTCACAACCCTTAATATTGCGATAAATTGTGGACAAATGCAGCCTCAGCAACCAAAAAAACCTTCAAGTTGCAGCCTAGATGACAGTCGCAGACCCTTTTCTAAAAGCTTCATTAGCTAATATATTGATCATAAAAATCAAACATATAAACAAAATTGGGCGTAGTTCCATACTTTATAAAGATTTACTCCCCGTATTGTTATAATTTATCAGTTTCATCCTTGACCCTACAATACTATATTTCATAAAGATGAACAGAATTCAACAATTATAAAAAACAAGATCAAAATTCATCGATTATAAAAAATAACAAGAGCAATGCCCACAGTCCTTGTTTTAAAAGTATAGGACTAAGATTAATTTTGACCGAATAGGGAGAGACTTAAAACACATTTTATCAAAAACAAAATCTAACCAGAGTTATCAAATGATCACATTCTTCCTCCGATAAAAATCCCTTGTACAGAAAAGCCCTGCATGATATAATTCACAAAAATCATCAACAACAAAAAACAAAAGCGACCCATTTGTCTAACAAAGGAAAAGGTCAAACCTGGGATTCCACGAGAGCTGAGTGACCCGTGTGGGATCAAATTTCACTGAAGAGCCTCCCGTTTTCATCCTAAGCACCGATCCATGGCTGAAAAACGAGCACCCACAAACCAAACCAAAGTAAAGGTCAAATTTTAAACGCATCAGCCGGCAGAGAGATAAAAAAATGGCAAAAGGGCATTCAGAAATATAATTATTATCATCGTCATTACGTGGACTTGGCTTCTTGGTCCAGACCGGGCAACCGAATGGAGGAAACAGAGATCTCGAAACAGAGGAAACAGAGGACGAGCGACACGAAATGGCGAGAAACCATGGTGAAAAGCTTTTTCGGTGGCAGTCTGAAAGAGTGTTGAAATTTATGCAATCCAGATATAGAGTTGAGAGAGAAAGAGAAAGTTTGTGAAAATGCAATGTGGGCGTTATTTCAATTCCGTTTGTCGTTTTTCGGAGCTTTGAGGATTCAACGAAACGCCCACTGGTTTTGATTTGCCTTTCTACTTCCTCTGTCTGTTTCCGATGTGTGCTTAAACCCACCTTCTGGAACCTTCGTTTACCGCATCAACACGGAAAAAACATGCCCTTTTTTTTTCAAACAGTTTAATTTCCCAGTAATAATACTGTTATATTATATATAGTTTTTTATGTTAATTTGTGATCATGTGTTTTTAAAATTGGAATAGTTTATCATTATCAAAAGGATAGAAAAAAAAATCATGGTGGTGGCCTTAAACAATGATAGTTTTTTTTTTAATTGATGAGGAAAATTACTTAAAAAATTCATTTTGATATTTGGCTTTGGTGCATCCTTTCATATCACACTCGTGAATTTTTTTTTATGTGCATCTTTTCATATCACACCTCATTAAGTTTTTTTTTCCATCTTATCAAAAGAGTAGGATTCAATAGATAAGAGAAGTGATTCTAATTGACTAATAATGATGCATATGAATCTTACCTCAACAAAAATTTGGATGAAAATGAGATGACAAGAATCTAAAGTGAGATGCTCCAAGAGATTTAGACAATCACAAGAAATAACTTCTCAAATTAATACTAAATCCAAAATAAATGGGTGTTCAAGCTTAAGATTAAAGAGAGCAACCTAAATTCCATATATAAATCACAATTTGTTTTATAAATCTAAAACAAAGATATATATTTTAAAAAATTACTAACAATGAAGATGACATTTATGAGACTAGTTGCCAAATAGAGTTGGAGATTTGACAACTTGATGTCAAATTATTATGAAGCCATGATTATTTAGGATCATGTAGACACTGAATATTGTAAATTTAAGGTTATAGAATATAATTACATCACAATCTCACACTAAATAACATCCACATGACAATGACAATAAAGTTATTTATGTAATTGTTAAATCATGATTAGATCTCATATGTAACAGCCAATTCTTCATATCCTTTTCAATAAGATTGATCAATTCAATTAATTATTTGTATTTTATTATCAATGTTTTGTTTTTTTGGGATCAACCAAACCTTAATTCAATCCCTCTTAAAAAAACATATTCCAATTAAGATCCATATAAAAATATTACTACCCTCTTATTTCTTACTAATAAAAAAATATCTAATATTCAATTTTTAAGTCACCTAAGATGTTGATTGTTTAAATATTTCATTAAGAATTAAATAACGTTAAATTTATCTATTAAAGATTATTATGATTAAATTAAATTTTTGAATTGCTGAATTTAATTAATTAAAAGTATTTGAATGAGTATCAAAGTGAATGAGATAATAAGTTAGGCAAGTAAACAAGGTGCTCCACCAATATTATACAAGTTTAATGAGTAAACCTGCCACTTGTATTTTTTTTGGTAAAATGTCAATGACAAAAAAATGTTTAATAATTAAGCATAAGTGTAAGTCTAAACTATTTAATGAATGTTTGAAAATAATGTCAAATGCACGTCTTTAATGTTTGTTTGAAGAATGACGTGCATACAATTAATGCCTTTAATTCTATAAAATTAAATTATTTTGCATATTGGTCTTGTTAAAGGTTTATTTTACTTTTATCCATAAAAATAACTTTTTTGTCATATTATTACGTGGCAATTAGTATTGATTATGTGTTTTAAAAAAGTTTACAATATATAATTTTTGAATTCCTAAAACAATATTATTTATCTTCCCATACTGAATAATAAGTGTTCCGGCTAGTTAAATGAAATATAGAGAACTATTAAAAATTTTATCTCCTTCCTTCGGTCGAGCATGTTGTTGGGTGATGAATGGAGTTCTTCTCGTTTTCTTCGTGCTTTTCTTTCGCCTCTTGGTCTCGGGTGAACAACGAATGGGGTACCTGCGGAAGGCACTTTGACGTCTAAGTCAGTAAAGCGAGTGATAGATACTCAGATAGGTGTACAGTAATAAATAATGTATCTTTCTCCTTGGGATATGCGCTATTTATATTATTTTAATGGACTTACCTTGTTGGGTCTGATTAGTGAAATGGATCACACTTAGGATTGCATTACGTAATCCTTAATGATGGTTTAACTTTACTGACCTTGGTTTGAGCGTTAGTGGTTATACATGTCGGTCGGTTGGTCAGGTTGACAGAGGTCGTGCCAGTGTGTCTCGATCATATCGGACAGGAAGATCAAGACACGTCATGTGTCGGTCGACCATACCGGTACAATAAGAATAAAGTGTAGTGACTTTATATTTAAAAAAAATGAAAAATATTTTTGTAAATAAATAAATAAATAAACAAATCCAGCATCTTTTGGCAATGAATAATTTTGTAATTAAAAGATGTATAGAGATGCAGTAACGAAGGTGGAGGAAGAAATTACCTTAAGATGAATGCACACAGATATAAAGAAAAGGCCCATATTGACAAGGACCGGCCCATTCAGCACCTCTTTCAATTTTAGGGTTTCTTCTTTCTAGATACTTCACCGTTCAAATGTGCTTGCTTATAAATACGCGTAGCAAGTGCCTCACTCACAGTGTCTCACATTTGTGCCTCTTCCAACTGCACAGGGTTCAGCTCACTCAGAGGTTCAAATTCATTTGGTTCAATTAGGTTTTTTCTTTATCTCCATTTGTTTTAAGTGCAATCTTTTTTGTTATATATCATGTGATGAGAAAAAAAAACTGCAACAATATGATTGGATTCGTTCCATGATTCCTTGTATTTAAGTCTCTGATGATTGATTCTATCTTTCTCTGCTTACACTTTTCGAAATCGTATTTCACTATGTTTCTCAGTATTTATTTTTGAATTTGTCTTTCCCCTTTTAGTTAGTTATTCGACTAGATCTACATGCGAGGAGATGTGATGATTTTTACATTGGTCCGTGTTTCTGAATTACCGTGACCGACAAATCTTACCAATTTCTGATCTCCATTCATGTATAATATATTTTAATTGCAATCGTTTTTTTATTTTCACTCATGTGTATTTTTTTTGTTTGTTCTGGCTCAATGATATTCTGCTATATATGCAGTATACGCTATTCCGACTTATTACGTGAGCAGATTTTTAATTGTAGATGAGAGCCACTGATTTCTTAGTATTCGTAGTATCATCACAATTAATCACGCAGTATGGTTTGAATTTAAACTTTTTCTGATTTTAATTCCGACATGTTTTCTGATTATCTTATTCTGCAATGACGACTTAAGAATAAAATTCACATGTCAGACTTCAGAGATTTTCGAATCAATGAGAATGACAATTCTTTTACCGAGCGGATTATGTGACAGCTTCAGGACTATTTGCATATGGCTTGTTATATGTCAATCATTTGTTGTAACTCTAATTATTGTCTTCTGTATAAATTTAATGTCATTGACGGGAGTTTCTTATCCGGATTCTCACACTTTTGTTGAGGGCGAACGAATTGTGTTTGCATGTTCTCAAGTAACCGTCATAAAACAATTCTCCGGCGTGACGGCGCTACCGTAAAGGTTAGCATCTCCGCTAGAGTGGTCTCATATTCCATTGCCTTGTGGAGCGGCGTCGCTGCCTTTACCATATGGGCCGGCCATGAGACAAACATTCCTGTATTTTAAAATTTTTGTTTCTATTTATTAATTGATTTTTTTAGCTTGAGTGTTATATTCTATGTACTGTCTACAAAAACGGGTTCACAGTCGTAATGTGAGTTATAACTTTTTATTGAATAATAATTTATTATGGCTCTGATTATTGAATTCTGTTTAAATTTAATCTTATTGGCGGGAGATTCTCATCCGGATTCTCGCACTTTTGTTGAGAGCAAACGAATTGTGTTTGCATGTTCTCAAGTAACCGTCATAAAACAATTCTCCGGCGTGACGGCGCTGCCGTAAAGGTTTGCATCTCCGCTAGAGTGGTCTCATATTCCATTGCTCTGTGGAGCGGCGTCGCTGCCTTTACCATTTGGGCCGGCCATGAGACGAACATTCCTTCACTTTATTGTTATTTATTAGTTGTATTCTTGCAATATGCTTATTGTATTTTGTATAATTTTTACGCAAATTCATTAAAAGTCATAATTATTTGTTGTATTTTCTATTCTTTCTTGTAATGTTCTTTCGTTTAGGTCCTTAAAATTAAAGGAAATTTATAGTTTCACAACCCATAATGTTTCATTACCCAAAATTAAAATTAGCATTGAAGTATATATTTTTCTTTTGTATATTATATTG
>Ga0123341_1002179_pt1 | contig 15838 bp, 6 predicted proteins | sample Turbeapinknodule_FD_89959 | JGI IMG/M metagenome (GOLD analysis project Ga0123341, IMG submission 89959) | Root nodule microbial communities of legume samples collected from Mexico - Turtle bean Mexico pink nodule | ecosystem: Host-associated > Plants > Roots > Nodule | place: Mexico: Nepantla... | reverse complement strand
TTACATATATTAGTATATATATATATATATATATATTTATTTATTTATTTTTGTTTTACTTTCCAAAATAAAAGGAGAACATGAGACGAAGAAATACTATCGCGTAGATTTCAGATAACCCACTGCTCTTACATTTCGTTTTCACTCTCTTCGCCGCCGCTATTCTCGTCGCAGGCCACCGCATCTTCACTCTCCTCTATCGAGGTCCTCTTTCTTCTTCCTCTATTTGCGCAATAGCATTTTGCGAAATTTCAATATTAGGTTTTGGTTATACCTATATACGTTGCTGGTGAAGTTTAGCACCTTTGATTTAGGTTAGGTACCGCGTGTTTTAGAGGGAAGCACAAACTCTAGTTTAGGGGATTTAGGAGGAATGCAATTGCAATTTAGCATATTAAGATCTTAAATTAGGTTATTGAAAGAAAAAACGAGAATGCTTTTGTAAGTTTAACTTCAATTTCCAAGTGGGAAAATAAATTCTAGCGTATTAAAAAAAAGCTAGGCTATCCTGAGGGTAATCGGAAGCGTGCAAAGAGACTGTTTATGAATTTTAGCATAAGGCGTAAATTTATCGCCGTGCTAGGACTTGCCCCTTTTATGAGTATGTATGATAATTATTTTCAAGGTGTTGAAGAGGAGGAACTTGAGGTAGCTGAGAATGTGAGAGATTGATCTTAAAAGCTTAAATGAAAGAGAAAGTAGTACTGATGCAATGTCAATCAAACACACATTTGTCTTGATTTTGTTAATTGTTACCGTTCGAAAGAAATGTATTAATTTTGATTTGTTAGAATGCTAAGCTATTTTGTTGAGTCCAATGATGTACATTTCATGCATCGGAACTTTTTAAATAGGATAAGATAAGACTTTTGTGGTTGTTTATTATAATGAGAATAAAATTTTTGAAGGGAAAGAAAGAGGGTGGATGACTATTTTTTTAAAATTAATAGTTATGCAATATTTATAAAAATAAACATAATTTTGGGACATACACTTTATGCTAATCTATTATTTTATTTCTTTCATTTAAAAAGTTATTAAACCAGTGAATATTTATTAAAATAAATAATATCCCCTCCAAAACACATTGTAATTACACGGAAATTGTAAAGGAAACCTGGATATTTTAGCTTGTTGGGCTGTGTGGGTGTTTTGTCGGTCAACCTTTGGTCTTTATCTTTTTACCTTGATTTTGGACATTCTTTACCTACCCAGGAAGCAATCATGCTTTTTACGTATGATATTTTTTCTTGTGGAAGGGTTGAAATAGAGGGAATAAATGTTAAACTAGGTGTATGGAGTGAATCCCTGCAAGAGAATGACATTACTTCTGTTTGTGTAGAAATAAAATAGAGTATATGAAATTCAAGTTCAACCAGAAATGTATATGTACTAGCAGTTGTTTGGAGGTGAAAATTGGTGATCATCCACTCGTCACACAATTTAGGTATCTTGGATCTTCCATATGAAGTGGAGATATAAGGGTTATATAAATAATAGGTTTCAAGCTGGGTGGATGAAAAGAAGGAATGATTTAGGTGTCATTTCTGAAAGATGTCTCTTAAGCTAAAAGAATTTGCATTGCAATACTAACTACAGTGTATGGAGGATATCTTAATGGTTAGAGATAGAGGAACATCAAGACAATTCTTAGTGGATTTAAAATGATATCATCTTGTGTGAGGAACAGCTTTGGTCTATGTTGTTGTATCTTCTTTGTGCTTATGTGGTAGCACTCAAAATTAACTAAGACACATATGGCTTTTTTAAACATAAGAATCTTTGTGATTTTGTTTATTGGTCTCTTTCTTCTTTTATTCTATTCATTTTTTACTTTTTACTGATTGACTTGGGTTTCTTTACTTCTAAAATAAGCCCCAAGTTAGCCTTTTTATTTCCGGGCAATGCAAACTTTGAGTATCATTCTCACTTAAATTTCTATCCTGTCCTCAAACCCTAAACACTTCAAATTCTCCTCCAGTCCAAAAACGACTCTGTTTTTATTCCTGTTTTTACAGGTAACAGTACTTGATTTGTGATTTCTGCTCTCTTTCTCCTTTAATCTTTTCGTCCTTTCCCCTTTCTCATTTCTTTAACCCAACTTCTTCAAAATTTGAATAATTTTTTTTTTTCATTTTTATATTTCTCATTCTCGCTTATACAAAAAGAATTTTTCTTCTATGTGGTTTCTGCTATGTGCTCATGTTGCTATCTGCCATATGATACAGTGGATTTAAGCTTTTTTGCAGTTCTGTAATGCGCTACGGACATTCAATTTGGGCACACATCCCAATCACATTCAATGGTTCAAAATTAATTTTATTGAAAACAATTCTATTAAACTTTAAATCTAACAGGCTTTTATGCTATTACACAATTAAGTTTTATCCGGCCCAGGACCTTCAAAAGTTTGCACTCAGGTGCAAAGCCCTTTTTTTTATATGGTTTTATTATCAATTTAAGGAACATATATATATAGACTATACTGACTTGGCTCCTCTAAAATTAGTAAGGGTAAAGTGAGGAGTTTCAGTCGATGATGAAAAAATCAATGGTTGCTATGACAAGACATGTTTGGTTTATATGTAATGCATGTATGTGTAACATCGTTTTTCTTGTCAACAACTGAGATTACCCATTTTGCTCTCAAATGTGACTTGCTCTCTCTAATATATTCATTTTGCAGTCAATAATTCCTTCATAATATTATTGGACGAAATTGATGAATATCTTAGTGCTTGAAATGGACTTTGTGTTTTTCATCTAGTTGAATGAATTATTACATATAGTTACATGTTTGTAATCTCATTGTCTTTCCTTTTTGGCTTCTTCAGGAACAATATAATCTATCTTTTGATAGTTTTAATTCCAAGTTTTCACTACTCTCCTTCACCGATGCTCTCCTTAATAATCTCCTGGTGAGATTAATTTCTTTTGTAATAATTGGTTTGCATCATACAATATGAGCAAATCTAATCTTTCAAAGGATAAGCATGGAAAAAGTGATTGGCTTTCTGGGGATAAGTGTGATGAAGGAAGTGCAGCCCGTACAAGGCCATTTAGTTTTGAAGAGATCATGCTTAGAAGAAGAAAAAAAGAACTGGTTGAAAATGTTAAAGACCCTGCACTTGGATGTTCTTTGGAGAAAATTGATGATCATTTTGAGTCTGCCAGGATCTATAAACATGACAAAAGCTCAGCCTTTGGCAGTGAGAAACATGCTTCTGAGGAATATGTGAAAGTAAGTTCTAGAAAGAAGGTTCAAAGCACCTATGTAAAGGAAGATGATTTAATTGAAGGGAAAGGTAGGGTTAACGATAATTTGGAAACTAAATCAAGCTCTGGATTAAATAATAAAGGCAGGATAACCAAAGAAAAGACTGAGAAAGAGATGGTTGGCCATAGAAAAAATGAGCAAATTCATTACAGTTCTGAGTATAAAGCTGGAAATAAGCATTCAAGAGGTAGGGATAGTTATGTGGAAGCAAGTAGACCAAAATCTGAAAGGAAAATAAAGAAAAAACACCGTGTTGCAGAGAATGAGAATCCTGATGAGTATGTTACCAAAAAGAGGCATGACAATGATAGAGATAATAGCTGGAGATTGAAAAGGCGGTTAAGCAATAACTCTGAAGAAGTGCCTGAAAAGAAGCATTATAGAGAATCAGATAAGGATAAGCATGCAGGTGGTAGGGAAAAATATGCTAGGGAAACCAAGAGAAAATACCAAAATGGAGATGATGAAACTCAAGACAGGAGTACACCGAGGAAACAAGATGCTCTGAAACATCATAACGTGCACAGTTATGAGAGGAAGGAGAGGCGGCCTAAGCTCAAGTCACATTATGAAGAATTAACAACAAAGAGGAGACGTTCAAGAAGTCGAGAACATGAGGATAGAAGGTCCCCTTCTTTTCCTCGAAGGGAGCAAAAACGTACTTATCAAGAAGGAGAGCGTAAAGAGTCATCTATGCATTCCTTGAAAGATAGTTCTAGAAAAAGGCACCCTGATACAGATAAAAGTAGAGTATCAACCAATGGTTCAAGTAGTCACCATCATCGCCATGGTGGTTCTACAAGTGGACTTGGTGGCTATTCTCCGAGGAAGAGGAAAAGTGAAGCTGCTGTTAAGACTCCTTCCCCATCTAAGCACTCTCTTGAGAAGAAACGGGCTGGATGGGATCTTCCCCCTGTAGGGACAAATAATCCTTCTCCTGTTGTTGTTTCTTCTAGTTTTCTATTATCAAATTGTGCTGTGTTGTCCAACATGCATGGAGTGGTGTCAACGAGTTCTCTTGATCTAGCCCTTGTGAAGCGTCGACCAATGTCTTTTCTAAATGAAGTATCAACAGGGAAGAATTCCAACATTGATTCTGTCCAATTGACACAAGCTACCCGGCCTATTAGAAGGCTTTATCTTGAGAATCTCCCTGCTTCTGCCTCTGAGAAAGCTGTGATGGATTGCTTCAATAACCTCATACTCTCTGGTCGGGTAAATCATATCCAGCAAGCTCAACCATGCATCAGCTGCGTTGTGAGTCTGTAGTGCAAAATATGAAAATTTAGTTTTCCCTTTTCTTATGAAGAAATAGGTTTGAATTTGTTCTTGTATATCTTTTGTGCAGTTGCATAAAGATAAGGGCCAAGCTCTTGTAGAATTCCTTACTGCTGAGGATGCATCATCTGCTCTTTCTTTTGATGGCAGTACACTATTTGGCTCCATTGTGAAAATTAGACGCCCCAAAGACTATGTTGAAGTTGCAGTAAGATTGAAAACCTTGTCTATTCATTCATTCTTTCATTTGTATAATATAACTAAAGTGTTTGGCATTTTTCTCTTGGATTGAATTTTTTTATTATGCTTCATTTTAGATTGTAGATATTACATTTCAATGTTTACTCTACCAAAATGTTGTTAATTTACTCAAAAAATTATGCAACCATTTATAGGTAACTATTGGATGAAACTGTGGAATTTGTCTTACCACCACTTACTTTGCTTACCTGTACCTGCATTTAATATATTTTTTTCCTTTGATTTTGGTTTGCTTATTGATGCTGTGATGATAGTGATGTTTCAATTTGAAAAGATTCAATTTATTATGCTTGTGCATTCTTCCATACTTTTGTTTACATCTCTAGGTTTCTTGAATTTTATGACATGACCAATTTACGATGCTTTTGATTAAAATGGACAATTTATCCTTTAATGAATGAACTTGTGGAATTTTATTAAGAAGCTATTGCCAATAGAAGGGAAATGAAATATATGCAGCCCTAACTCTATGCCTTATTTCAAATTAATGTTACATTAATTTGACTTGCTTTTGTAGACAACTGGTTATGCTTGGTAATTTGTCTGTAGGATGTGGATGATGGAAAATTAAAATAAAGGTGTTGGGGTTCCTATTATATGTGCATTTATGAAAGAAATATAAGTTTTTAATTGAGTTTTCTGTAATGTTATGGTAGTTAATTTTGTAAATTTCCAGTAGTTACCAAATTGCATTTTTCACTCAATGAATCTTCAAAGGACCCATATTTGCAGCGTGGATTTCTTGCAAAGGCTCTACCTTTCTATTTCAAACCGTGAAGAATCCACTGTAGAAATTGATATTGATAGGACCTGATTTTTTAATGAGAAACAATGGAGTGTAGCCCCTTACAATAGGGAAAACTGACTTAGTTAGACTAAAGAAAGAAAATATAGAAGCAATACTGATTTTTGAGGGTTTCCGTACCTCCCTACCTAAACTATTACAAAATTTCTTGCCTAACTGCTTCCTGTGTTTGCTCTCATTTATTTCAACCTTCCAAGCCAAATTCTCTCTTCTCTCCTCATTTGTCACTGCTAGATAGACATCATGTTATGCTACCATTGAATATTCACTATTCTGTCTTCCTTTCTCCATATGAGCTGATTCTCTACTTCCCATCCCTTACAAACTGTTTTATATGCCTTAGTGCTGAAGGGTCTATTTGATATTGCTGGTCTTAATCAATGAATCATTGGATTGTGTGTTGTGATACTGACAGAGAACTATGCAGGCTTTAGAATTTGATAGTCAGTTTTCATCATTGGTTACCAAAAGTAGTTTAAAGGACCCAGATCAGTTTGGTTTTCTTAGAAAAGGATTACTTTTGTGATTTGTGATCATGTAAAATTTTCTTGTTTAAAAAAGTTTAGATGTAGCTCCTTTATGAAGATTATGTGCTACGTGTAATATGTAATTGATCTTTTCCACTTTCAACTTAAAATCAATTCCTAGGTAACATCATTTGTATTCCCAGTACTGACCTTCCCATCATAAGTAAATGTAGGGATGATTCAAGTTATTGTGCATCTGCTAAGGCTGTATCCGCTCATTTAATATGCACATAGTTACTGAACTTTTTAATGTTTTGTAATTGCAACGCTGTTAGACTAGACAGACACTCCTGTTTTTATATTCCTGTTTCTATCCACAGAGCAACAGATACCTGGGCTGGGCATGTATAAAATTTCATTGCATCTTATTGTTTATGTGCTCTAAATTTAAGTCGACTGTTTTGTATGAGTATCTTAAAGTAATGAGTTGATCATTTTAGTGTATGTTGTCCCCAGATTCTGTGATGAAAATGCAACTAATTTTAGTTATTAAGTTATTTCTATTTTATTTAGGTTAAAATGTGGACCCAAATAGTTTTTCCTTTCAGCTGTGTGGTTTTGTTTGTCTTGGATATGAAGATCTTTTAAGATACTTTGAAACATGAGAGTTTTACGTTTTAGTTTATATATCCTGCAAAATATGTCAAATTGACTTGCCTTTCTAAAGATGAGTTCTGTTACATTCTTTCTCTGAGCTAAGTCATTCTTCCATATATTCCATCTCAAGCTATATTATTTTTGGAGGTAATGTTTTTTTGTTATAGCTATTCTGTAGTAGAAAAAATAGTCCATGGGGAGAATTAATTGTGACTGAAGAAACTTAGAAATAAACTAGTAAATCTACCCAATCTATCTCTATGCTAGAAAGATTAATTTCCTTGGAATAGCTCTGTTCTGAACACAGATTTCTAATCCAATTCCAAGGCAAGTTTTGAGGAAAAACATTCTCAGTAATTTGAGAATTCTACTCCAACTAAATGCTCCAAATGACTGCATAAACAGCACCCTGGCAGAAAATCTTGACCACCCAAGTTTGCTAATTTTTATAGCAGACCATAAAAATGTGCTCAAAAGTTTAAGGACACATCCAGGGCTTTCCAGGAATTCAAAGAATATTATTCTGATTAGAGGTGGTTGCTTTGCAATGCAAAAAAAGACTGTTTAATATTTCTGAGCTGGTTGCTGCAGAGATGTTTACTGTTACTTAATTTTTTTTTGAATTTACAACCATTTATTAGTGTTAATCATGTTAAGTGCAAATGTCAAATACATAATTACAGACAATTGAAGCTATTGTAACTGGCCTATGTATACTTAAGTTTGGAATATTGTATCTTTAAATATTTGTTTAGTTCTGGAGTTATTTTTAAAACAAACCTTTCTTTCATGCTTATGTTTTATCCAAAATAAAGATTTCATTACATGTGGTCAATGGTGGCGGCACCGTAAATTAGTTTGTGATAATTTGTGGTCGGAAGAAAAATAACGACCCTAATTGGAAACTAGTGTGTTGTTGAAGTATTATTTGTCATTATGCAGTTTAGTTGACAGGATAACTGTGATCCTTGTGCATATTTAACCCGCTGGATTCTTTACCACTTATGTACAAATAAACGTGAAGGTGGGCAATATTGTACTGGTTGCAAATAAATTTTCTTGTGTGTTAACTTATGTATGAAGAATATAACAAGAGTACTGGATCCTAATTTTGTCTCATATATAAAAAAGTTCTAAAAATTATAATCGTAGGAAAAAAACTTCTAGTTTAATTTTGTTATCACTGAAGAATCTTGTGTTAGTAAGTCCTAACTTTTAGAGGCTATCTTGTCCTCAATCTTGAAGGCTTAAATCTCAACTTTGCCTGAGACACAATTCCAGTCCTCTGGTTAGTGCTGGGAGGGTGTACTTTATTAATCTGGAATTTTGTTTCATGACATTTTTAGTGATAGGTTTCTTGGACATTTGGACAATAAATTCATATTGTTCATAACCAAATGCTAGAAACTGCTTCTGTAGCTTCAAGAGCTTTATAATTCACATGGAGTGATCTGCTTGTTCCATTTTATGAGATATCTTCTGACCCTAGTATTGGAATCTTTTAAATAGGATGTTTATATGGGGTATTTCATAATACACATTCTGGATGGTGATGAAGCTGACTCCTAATTAAGAAGACTTCCAGGTGTATTGGCAAGTTTGATGCGTTACCAGGATTTAGCTGGCCAATGTTTCAGGGTTATTGTTCTAGGCTGCTCTGACAATGCTATTTATGATCTCATGCTTTGTTTGTTCTATCGTGTTCAGCATGTAAGTGCTATGGGTTACAAGTTATTTCTGAGTTTCTTATGTCACTCTCGGTTCCAGTGCCTGCTTTGTTCTTGTCCTTGGGATCCTGATTTATCTTCATATTCAATATCCCAAGGCTTGAAAAATTGGGTTATGTTGCTTTCTGAAAACATCATCCTTGATTGATTTAGATGAGGTGCATTTACCTTAAAAAGCTCAAGGTTTATTAACCATTCTTTACTCAGTATCTTTTCCCCTTTCACATAATATTTTATGTGCATTGGTTTTATCACCTGACACAGCACAGACATCCCTTAAAGAAGAACCTTTATTAATCTGGCGTGTCTACATATTAATCTAAATGGTTCTTTTCTCACTGTAGTCAATTTTAATACATTAATGTTATGTATCTATTACTTAAGCTTAAAGGAATGAAGAATGTAGTTTTAAGCAGTCCTCTGGTATTCCATCCTTACATGGCATCCTTTGGGAGGTTGAATATACTTGTGTAACTTTATTGCTGATAGTAATTTTATTCATTTTGTTATGATCCCAAAGATCATTTGATTTTATGGCAAATCAAGTATGTTGTTTTGCAGGGTGTTTCCCCATGCCACATAAATGCATGACAAAAATGATAATGTTTTGGTTCTGGTAGATTGAGCCCTCAATTTTGTCTTAATTTCTTTTATAGATGACCCTTTGATACTGTGAAGGTGGTCTTTGCTTCTGAACTGCATTGAAAGGATGAAATATTCATTTGCTTGGAATATGTTTTTTTCTTCTTGCTATGCTTTTTGATGTGACTTTGCATGGTATTAATGATCTGAAATGTGGAAATACCGATTAATTGATATGTCTTAAGGCAGTATTTGTAAGGAAAAAACATATTGATTTTTATTAGCTTTTTTCCCTCAATCACCTGGAAAAAACAAAAGAAATATCTTGTTATTTGACAATTTTTTATCTATGGGGATTCTAACCACTGAAAGAAGAATCATTTTATGTGTTGCATTGGATATTTATTGTATGTATATATGGAACTGCTTCTCTAACGAATAATATAAATTAAAATGTACAATGTTTTGCTTGCTTAGGTTTCCAGTACTAGTTTATTTGGCTCATTTTCTGATCTGAGAAGTTCTTGGCAGTATCTTGTATGGGTGGATGATCTTTTATGTTTTTATATTTTTGGTTAAGTTACTTATGTTGCTTGCATTCTTTATCTTAAAAGTACAGTTAATGTCAACTGATCTTAATTTTGTTTTACTCTATCACTCAAGATATTATTACAAGCTAATGCATTTTTGTAAGCTTTACAATTCTAAGGTATATTGTGGTTATCATCCATGTAGCAGGTTTTCAGACAATTGCTATTTTCATGCAGACTGGTGAACCAGAGAGATCAATGGATGCTACTGTCACAATAATAAGTGATGTTGTAATTGATTCACCTCACAAGGTATGCATGTAAAACAATAATTTTTACTTTCATGTCTAAATGTCGATCTGGATGCTTAGCACCCTATAAAATCCATCTTGCTTAATCTGACTGTTTTGGTATAAATTAATTTGTTCTTGCATTTTAGTGATAATGAGCTTATTTATCTTTCTTTTCCTTTTTGGTCTAACCTTTTTTGATGTAACTAGTACCGTTATCAAAATTGTAAGTGTCATGTGAACAAAATAACTTGGTACTTTTTCTTGATGGACTTTGTTTTTTTATTTCAAGGATCTTCTTAGCCTGTTATGTTGTCTGTTCAGTTCTTGTAAGGGCTTGCATTGTCTCATCCATGTTTTTAATTTTTTGACTCTGGTACTATGTGATTCAACTATCTTTGCTAATTATTCATTTATTATATCATGTGTGCTTTCCTTTTTTTTCTAGTTTATAGCTCAATTAATTGTTTGTCTAATGATTGCATCTTTTATGTTGTGGCAGATCTTCATTGGTGGAATTTCAAATCTTCTTTCTTCTGAGAAGGTAATAATTAAGAAATGAAATAAAAATCCCTCTTTCAAATTTAACTTTGCGACCTGAGCTTTTTGCTCCATCTAATAACTAAATGTTCTTACTTTGGCTTTCATATGATGACTAAGGCCTATTTATTTCTTATATTTTCTTTTCAGCTTATGGAGATTGCTAGTGCGTTTGGATCTTTGAAGGCCTACCACTTTGAAACCAATGCCAGCGATGCATCATGTGCTTTTCTGGAGGTATTTCTGCGTTTCTCCCTTATTGATCTTTTAATAGTTTTCTTATCTTGTGTAACAATAGAAGTATTATAATTTACACTTACCTACCTGATAATGAGCTAAGCCCAGGTGGCTCAAGGGTCCATTTATAAATACTTATCTGTTAGAAATTAGAATGATGAATTTGTAATAGGCATTTGGGTTTTTCATTTGTAATATTTTCTAAAATTCTCTATCTGGTGTGTACTTTCGTCAATGTATTTACAATCTCAACCCAAGTGCAAAGAGAAGAAGAAATTCTTGTTTCTCTGCAAGAGTGGGATGTTGACATGGAGAAGAAACTTCAACCATTGAGACAGCCATATTTCTCTCTGCCTTTTGAAGCTTCTTTTGTTTCCCTTAAGTGTCACTAATATATCATTTAAAGATCATTCAGACATTCCTTTTCTGAGCCTATTGAACGGTTTTGAAAACCTCAAATCAATAAGTGCATCTTTCCTAGTAATTCAGACAAATTAAGTCATCAAATTAATCTAATTAAACTGCTCGCTTTGGGTTGGTTTATTATAGGTGCACACAGTTTTATACATACAGCTTCTTTCCCTCATCCTGAAAAGAGTACTTACTGAGCCATCTGTTTAGGGCTTTTGGCAGTATAAAAACCCATTATGTGGTTCTAGGGTTTTTACTTCATCAAAGAGGGGTGTGTTATATTGGAAAATGTGCTTAGTTATAACCTTTACTCAGAAAATCAAGTTTGAAGAGTTCAATAATATCTTGGCACCTATTTATTTAAAGTGCATCCTTAGTTTAGAAGAGTCAAATTTAAGTGAAAAATTAAACAACTTGATGGGTTGGTTTTTTTATTTAGTTTTTATGATTTTGGGCATATATGGCTCTTTCTTGTCTGAGTTCTTGCGAAAGGTGTTGTTTTTTTTTCTTCTTTTCCGTATCTTTTTCAATTCTAAGATGAAACAAAATCTGAAGGCTAATGTGTACTGTGTTCTCTTTCCTTTTGTATTTGTTCTATTGAACACTGATTTGAGCAAACTGTGTTCAGTATTCGGATCACTCTGTTTCCATCAAAGCTTGTGCTGGTATGAATGGTTTGAAGCTGGGAGGGGAAGTACTTACAGTTGTTCAGGCAATGCCTGATGCACCATCACCTTCGGTAACTTCATCATCTACTGATCCTTATAGTCTTACTCTAATTCTTGGGTACGATTCCTTGGTTTCTTTGAAGTATATCCATAATTTCTTACGTAATACTTCAGGAAAATGCTGGTGAATCGTCTTATGGGATTCCAGAACATGCAAAACCACTGCTTAGAAAGCCTACACAAGTACTAGAGATTAAAAATGTGGTACGAAATCTTTTACTTAGCTTTTATGAGGTTATTATATTTTTCGTTCAATTTCAGTGTGTTTTTTCCCTTCCTTTTTTTTCAAGTGTATCTCTTAGCTGTAAAAGATAAAGTAATTGTCGTCAGAAGGGATTATTTTGAATGATGTGAATTTAATTTTTAAAGCGCTTGTAGTGGTAAAATTTAAACTGCACTATGTAATGTTTTTGTTTAGCCGTCTATCAGAAGGACTGTTATTGGGCGGGGGGGAGGTTAAGGATTTATACTAGGGAACAGTTGTTACTGTTGACCAAACTTACAGAATTGACGATTAGTCAGTTGAGAGAATGATAATTGAATACGGGGGAAATAAATAGCAGAAGAGGGGTTAAGGGCCCATTTCGGAATTGTCTTAGAAGATTGGGTAGGAGACAGAAGGCTCTTGGATTTCCCAGATTCAATGCAAACACTGTATAATAAAGCTCTTTTCATATCTGAATCTAAATCATCTTGATTCAAAGCCAAGTTGAGAGAGCAATTCACCAAAAAGATTCCTAATTGTGTCTATAGCATGTGGTCTGTGGCTGATCCAATTTCTACCAATCTTTTTTCATATTCTGGATTTTGTACAAATATTTGTTTGGGTCTGGCTCAACACTTGTTTTGGGTCAAATATATATTTCTCCTTTTAATTATATTGCTAGTTACATTACACATCTTGATGATTACTTTTTGGATTCTGTTTGTGTAATATGTATAGTTTGCAGTGGAGTCTATTTCGTCACTATCTGACATGACAGTTGAAGAAATTTTGGATGATGTACGATTTGAATGTGCAAGGTTATAAATCAAGCTTGTATTTGCTTTTCATCTGGAATTATTCATATTTTAAAAGCTTATAAATTATAAACACTTATTGTACGAAGTCCCTTTTATCTTGCAGATTTGGGACTATTAAATCAATTAATGTAGTCAGGCATAGCAGTGAAAAGAATTTAGCAACCAAATTAGAAGAATGTGAAGTCATAAATGAAGTGGAATCTGAAGTTTTTCAAGACACCAACTGTATTACTAATAGTATAAAATCTAGTTTTTCAGACAAGGCTACTGACCTCAAATCTGAAGCAACAAATGGGGTTAACTTTCATGACGACAAAGAGTTGGAAGAATATAAAGTTGATGATGGTACCGGTATTAACACTGACAAAAAGGCTGAACTTTTTGACATTAAATCATGTCTAGAACACCCTGTGAATGATACAGCTGTTGAAGATGTGGGTGGTAAGAGCATACCTTGCAGTATCATTCAAGCATCCCCTGTTCAACAGGAAACACCCGATGACGTGCCCACATTGCTTGATAAAGTGGTTGCTAACGATATAGATGTGGATATTGAAAATAAGATTGTGGGGGACAACATGGATTCAAAGGGCACGGTTTCTGCATTTCAGGAAGGGTGTTCTGAATTAGTTGGTCCCCAAAAGGGTAATGATGCGAAAGATGATAATGGTCATGTATTTGAACCAGGTTCTGTTCTTGTTGAGTATGGAAGAGCCGAAGCATGTTGTTCAGCAGCACATTCTTTGCATGGACGATTGTTTGATGGCAGAATGGTGACGGTGGAGTATGTTTCTCAGAGTCTATACAAGGCAAGATTTACAAAATGATGAAACATAATAAGTTTGCATGATTGTGGAAGAAGGGATTCATCAATCTGGTCGGTTATGGCAGCCTGCTCCCTGCTGTTAAATGTGGAAACAGTTTTTAACTTTTTGGTTTAGCCTGCTGATGCTTAACTGAGCAATGTGGATTTGAGGAAAATGCATTTTAGTATACATCTAGCTGCAGACCATCATCTGACAAAATTTTCTTTTTCAAACGAGACATGAAAAATTATCTTTCGTGCCAAATGTTTTCAATGGTGTTAGCCTTGGAGATGGTGATGTCATGGTATTTCCCAATATTCTGTGTACATGTTTATGTTGCATTACAAACTGATTGTTGTATCGTAGTTATTTTAGATCCTTTTCAGCACATTAACTTTCTGTTACCGTAACAAAAATACAAACTTTTTTTAACTATTTACTTTACAATTACAATCTTGGATGATAAACGTTATTACAACATGGACACTGAGATAAATACGTATAATTTTTAAAATGTTTCAATTTTTTTTAGCAAAAATTTAGATATTAAATTTAAATTTTATTCAACTTTTAAGAAATTAATGTATTTTTATTAAATTATACGTATTAGAATTATTAAAAATTCAACAATTTGATACATCCGATACTCATAAGGTATTCGATAGTGTGTCTGACTGAATACATCGAGACACCATATTTAAGAAGTCTCAGGCTTGTGTTTGGGAGTAAATAACCGCTTATATTTTAAAAGGATTTTTACGAAGTAGATAAAAATGAGTGATTAATTTTCTTAAAGAGTATAGTGTTTGGGCGTTTATTGGAGAGTTTTATCAATAGAATGGTATGAGATCATATTTTATATCTTTTATTTTCTATACCAACTCTATTATAATAGATACTACTTTATCTTTTTTTGAACTATCTTATCACTTATCAACTATATGAAAATAAAAACATAGGTATGCATTTTATCCACGTTATTTGAGTCCCATTCGTCGATGGCAACAATGGCAAGAAGTTGGAGTTAGGTTTAGAAAAGGATAGGTTTTAATAATTCAACAAATAAGAATTGGGCAAAGATCTGTATGATATTTTTAGTTTCAATTTTTTAAACCCAAAATAAAATAATAACTCTGCATCTGCTTATGTACATAGAAAGGCCAGAATTTGATACATTATGGAACTAGCAATATAGAGATAAATATATTATTTAGGGTAAAAATGTTTATGAAAAATGTAAAGTAAAAACAAAATAAGAGTGTTTCTGGGGTAGAGCAAAACAAAGTTGTTAAAATAACATAGTGACATGACATCTCTTTTAAAACGATATTTTTTTTACATTCTGTTCATTTAAATAATATTTTTCTTAAACAATGAAGAGGGCATCAAATAAAATACATGTATATATACAAGAGAAATTGAAAAATATGAGAAAAAGTAATACAAAGAAATCCAGAAGTATGATAAATTATGGTGACTTCAAAACGTCCGAAGAAAAGAAGGATGAAGTTATGAGAAAAAACACTAAATGAATTTTATATTGTTATTCGGTCACATTATCAAAATATATTTCTTTTTTGTATAACAATATTGATTTGTGATTAAAAATTATGTTAAAATGTTATTTAAAAATGTACAACAAAATGCACTTCAAAAATTATTTTCATTACTAAAATGAATATACACACAATATTGTCTTGTATCACAAATATATACCAAAAGAAGCAGCAAGTTCCACCACGATATCAGCTACGAGACAGAACTCCTTTTGAACTGCACAAAGAAATCGATGGATGCATGGCAACAACATTCAAGGAAATTCCCTTAGTTTTCATATTCACATTGTAAATGGAAATACAACACTACTAAGAAAATAATTAAATAGAAACCAATTTAGAAACTAAAAATAATTTGTTGTTAGAAACCAATTTAGAAACTAAAAATAATTTGTTGTTATATTGATTAAATTAGATACTATTTTAGAGATTAAAAAAATTATTAATTTTTTAATTAATTTTTATTATTGATAAATAATTTCTAAATTTGTATCTAATTATTCCAAGGTTTTAACTACCAATTATTTAAAATCTAAATCTGGTAACAAAAAATTTGGTAGCTAATTAGATACCAGTTTAAAAACTATTTATCAATAACAGAAACTAATTTATAAATCAATAATTTTTTCAATCTTTAAAATAGTATCTAATTTAGTCAATATA
>Ga0123341_1002178_pt1 | contig 15843 bp, 4 predicted proteins | sample Turbeapinknodule_FD_89959 | JGI IMG/M metagenome (GOLD analysis project Ga0123341, IMG submission 89959) | Root nodule microbial communities of legume samples collected from Mexico - Turtle bean Mexico pink nodule | ecosystem: Host-associated > Plants > Roots > Nodule | place: Mexico: Nepantla... | reverse complement strand
ATATTAGATATGATGTAATGGTTGTTTATTTTTAAATAATTTTAGATTTTTTTTATGATAGTTTATTTTTAAGTGATTAAATGTTTATTTTCTAACGTAGCTTTGAGTTTCTTTTATCTAATGGTTGTTATTTTTAAGTGACATTCAAATTGTTCTTTCATTATGTTAGAATTGTTCTTCATAATGATCTAAAACTTCATATCTTTTTCTTGATTTTGACACTGTAAATGTCTTTTATCTGTTGTTTTAACTTAATCAACTTTTTTTAATTGAAAATATTATATTAAAGTGAAGTTTCTATGTCAGACATAGAAGTGATTGTATCTCCATATGTTCTTTTCTATTACTACTTTTTGTTGTTTTTTTATCTTATTGGGCGAAACAATATTCAACCTGTCTCCAGTTTTTTCTAAATTTTGAAAATAATGAGTATGCACTTGAAGTAAAAAACTTGTTTTTTTCTTTTAAAGTTTAAAAATTGCATGTCATTTTTATTTCATCTCTCAATAAAACTAAACTTTTAAATTTTTTACTTTTGAAATTATACATTCAAAATTCACAATTTTTATACAACTGCATTATTTTAATTCCATCACATAAAGAATTATATACAATTTGTCAAATTATATTTTCGTTTTTAGTTATATTTTGCTTGTAAATCTTATGTATGTAATATTCCACAATGTTTATCAATAGATGTTATTTTTGGTTTGAGTGTTTCTTTGTAGCACTTTTTAAACTTCTAGCTATAGGTGGAGGAATCAATTCCATCGAGATTTTATAGACATCTCTTCCTTCTTCATAAATTAGACCCATTAGTATATGCTTCTTTGATAACCTAACTTCGCTATATGACCCTTTGATTCTTATCTAATATTAGCTTAATGATTAACCAACTCTTATAATTATTGATTTTTTTTGTACACATTGAGTCACAATTGAATAAGAATTATTGTGTCCTCTTGCATTAAGAAAGATTTAGGATTATTTTTGGTCAAAATTTATCCTTTTCATTTGATTGCTCACTTTCTAAACCAATGGGTGAACTAGCTTGATTGTTAGAAGACTTAATATTATATATAAAATGCTTAAGCATGTGTGTGGATTGGTTCAGGTGGTGGATACATTACAAAAATGAGGATTTTGAAAATTTTTACCACTATGGTGCTCTTCATTGGATAAACCAAGTTGTTCTCACCGGCTCAAGATCGGTCGAAATTTGGATGAGCTCCTCATGGACTCCTTCCAGCTCTAGCTCTAATGAGTTAGCCTTTTGAAAAAATGAAAGGGTTCCACCTATGATTACAGATTACACTTTGACGTTCAAGTTAATAAGAACATAAAATTCTATGTGTGTTGTGGATATAGTGTAAAGATGCGAGATGAGATAATCCATGTGAGTGGTTGTCTATTTATAAGCCTTCATGGGCTTAGATCTTTGACTTTGATCCTTTCATGCATTAATGTATCGTTTTATGGTAACTTTCCATAAGATCTGAACGTGATGTCTATCACCTGAGTATTTTGTCAAATAATCAAAGCATTTATGTAATATAATAGAAGAAATCATGTGCATAATCAGAGCATTTATGTAATATAATAGAAGATATCATGCACATAAATCAAAGCATTTATTAGTCTTGATGAAACCGTTTTTATTATTTCTTAGGTTGTCAGGTTGAATTTAAGCCCACCTACTTGTTTGGTTTCATTGTATCTTCCTCTTTCATCCCATTATCTTCATCTTTTTCCTCCATCAGACACCATTCCATCTTCAATCAATCTAGCTTGATTTAGCTTTGAATCGTCCAATATTAACCTCAATTTTCCTTCTGTATTATCTTAAAAATATACAAATTTTTTCCAATGAAAATAAAATAAAACAATGTTCTCCACTATTTTCTTAACATTCCTCGTGCATCTATACTCGTGTACATAGTACAATCATTGCAATTTATCTACAAATAAACATATGTAATGATAAGTTATTAAAATAAAATTTTCTTAATATACCCAATTCACTTAAAAAGAATCAATTGGACTAATCTTTCATAAAAATTTCTTTAAATAATGTTATTATATAAAATTTCAATATCATTCATATAGATCACACATTAATTAATTTTCAAACACAATCATTGAATTTCATTCCAATCCACATGGGTTCATATGCAATCATAGTACCTTGATTTATTTTCAATCCCTAGTACTTCAATTTTATTTCAATCGTATTATCATATTGATTATACATGAATTCATTCTCTTTCAGAATACTCATTAAGTATGTTCCTAGTAAAGACTAACATCTATTGCATACCTCAAAGATGATAAGTTCAAACATCCAATACCGAATATTTGTAGAGACCCAGTATGTATGAACTACCTTATTAACTTCTCACCATTCGATATCTCAGTTTATATGACTTAGATCATCAATATATTAGAGGATCTATATTAAATCCATATTTTTCCTACTTAATATAATTATTTATAATAGTTTTTAAATAATTACTTATTATATTTTGCATTTCTCATTATATTTTGAGTTCTTCCATTGTGAAATATTTTCTTTTATATAGATTTCACATGGTTAAACATACTTAAACTAAAGAATGTTACATAACTATGCAGACACTTCAATACTATATATATAAACCATTTTTATTGTTGTGCATTCCAGTACATACTTCCTTTTTAAAATAAATATTTATTGAGCTTTCGTGTTAAGTAATATAAAGAAGAAGAGAAACTATAAGAAGTTGATTTGATAGTTATGTATGATGAGAAAAATTACATTACAATTTCTCTTAACAAAAATTACATTTTAAACAATAATTTTTTTATTAAGTATTTGAGACTGTTATGTTTTTATCCGATGAGCATCATTTTGAAGGTTTTTTTTGCCTATCATGATTAGAGAAATCAGCTCCCAACATTTTATGATTATTAATATGCTATAATCAAAATTAATGGAATATTATGGTTAATAATGTTAACTAATATTAGATAGATATTATTATTCCTCCTGCGACAACATTCTGACGTTGTAAGTCAGAACATAAAATATAATGAATATCATATAAAATAGGAGTTGAGACTCCCTGTATTATTTATTAGATGATCATTTTTGTAGTGCGTTATCTGATATATATATATATATCAAATTGTAACCTCTCCACCTTTAATCATGATTATGTCTTAATTGTGTGATTAAAATTAATTGATTGAGATCTCTTAATTTATATTTTCTCATAATATTAGATAACAGATTAAAAAATGACCATAAATGACAAACTATCGGGCTAGATGCATTACCTAAGATTAATATTAATGATAATATTAAGATTTTACTTTCGAATAAGTGTGAATGGCACCACCTCATTACTGTATTTTATTTTCTTACATTTGTTACTGTAAATTGTATATTTTTATACTTACCTAAGTAAAGACAAGGGTGACCTGGACCTTAATTCTGAGAATACAAGGTGAGTGGTTGTGGACCTCAATGTTTGGTTTAACATAAATGTTGTAACATGGGTTGTGGAGTCTATCCTTTAAGGCTAACCCTGTATCCATTTTATCTTTCAGAAAAGCTTTTTATATATTAAATTAAATACCATTTTAATATAAAAAGGCCATATATTTTTTATATAAAAAATATTTTAAAATAATTTACAATCCCACTCTTGATTATTCAACCACATCCCTTGTTAAATCAGCCCTGCCAGATATGTTTCTGTAATTGTTTTTAGTTGGGCTCTTTGTCTTGTTTGTAAGAAACATGAAACTGTAACTAATAAAAATAGAATTTCATGTTTCTAAAGTTACATCAAATGAGAATAGCAATTCATAGATTGCCTGCACAAGAAATTGCCCTTACAACAGTAAATAAAAACTTTGTCATGAAATTACGATGATTTTGTCCGACTCATTTATAAAAATAATTTTATTAGATTTAAATATAGGACAGGTTAAACTTCTAAAGTTTTTTTAGAAAATATTCTTATATTTTGTTTTAGAAGGAGTTAAGATAATTTATTCTACGACAAGTTATCTCCTCAAATTTCAGTAAATATATTTGATGTAGGTGGGGATGGTAAGCTGTGACCAAATGCATCACAGTACCCACAACTCCGTCCCTATACATTCGTATCTGTAACAGGCAGGTTACATTATCAGTCTCTCATTCAGTTCCTCAGATGATTACTGTTACTTATAAAGCAACACGTCTACTGTCTAAGAAATTGTTCTTCTTTGTCGCTTTTTCTCTCGCACTGGTCGCTATCTCGCCGGTAAGATACACCTCTCTCAGTGGGGTTTTTTTCTCTTTGATTTCTTGATCTCCAATTTCAGTCACTTTAATCTATAATCTTTGCCATCCAAGGTGAAGTTTGTGATTTCGGCTGTCTGTAACATTTACAGACACCATTTCTGTTATGAAAACCCTTGTAATTATATTGCCTGGCATATTGTTAAATCATTAAAGAATCGATTTCTTTTGGTGGGTTTAGGGTTGACCTTTTGAATTTGGAGCAATCTCATTTCTTATATTCAAATAAGCTTTCACATAAATTTTGAAATGGAATATGTATATATGTAGTATGTGAATAATATTTAATTCATTTTGCAATTGGCGTGGGTTGTAAATATTTTCTATTCCCTAGTTCCAAATCTGTGAATGAAGGCTGAAGCCTGAAGGGTCTATTTGTTTGTTACTTTATTACCTATGTATTTTGTGTTAACGAGTTGATTTTTATTTGGCCACTAATCGGTGTTCTTTGAATTTCGCGATATGTTAATTACGTTTTCTTGGTGGTGTTGCAGAGTATTTGCTTCCACATTGAATATGGCTGAGGCTACACAGTCTAATGCTGAATTGTTGGAGTGGCCAAAGAAAGATAAGCGCCGCTTCCTGCATGTTGTGTACCGTGTTGGTGATCTTGATCGCACCATTAAGTAAGATTTGGTTGGCTTGGGTTGTTGAAATTCGCTGTGACGTGTGCTTTGATGCTCACAGTTTCCTAACTATTGTTCAGGTTTTACACTGAATGTTTCGGGATGAAGCTTTTGAGGAAAAGAGATGTTCCAGAAGAGAAATTTGCCAATGCTTTTCTTGGATATGGTCCCGAGCAATCCCATTTTGTTGTGGAATTGACTTATAGTATTTTTCTTGTGTATATTTATTTTTTCTTGTTATTATCTATATACCTTTTGTCTAGCATCCTTTGTGTTGGATGGAATTGGACATGACTTACCTCTACCTACATGTGATGTTTTTGGTCAGATTATGGGGTCACCTCATATGATATTGGAACTGGCTTTGGACATTTTGCTATTGCAACTCCAGATGTAAGCCAGAGTCTTGCCTTCACCACTGCTTTACCATTTATTTAACTTTTTGTGCTGAAATTAAAGTGTAGATATCTTCTACTTTTAGGTTCACAAATTGGTTGAAGACATCCGGGCCAAGGGTGGAACTATCACAAGGGAGCCTAGTCCAGTTACGGGTGGGACATCTGTTATTGCCTTTGTGAAGGACCCTGACGGTTATGTTTTTGAGCTCATCCAAAGACCTTCAACCCCCGAGCCATTGTGTCACGTAATGCTTCGTGTTGGTGATTTAGAGCGCTCAATAAAATTTTATGAAAAGGTAACAACAGTCCAACTCATGTTTTTCTTTTCACGAACATATTTTAATATAAACCAAATACTGTTCAATGTCGAAGCTTATTATAATACAGTTGCATAAATATTCATGTTTGTCAACTTAAAAGTTTAAACTTTTTCAATTTTGTTGCTACTATCTGCTTGTCTGTACAGAATCTCACTTTCTGCTGATATTTGATGTTAAGACTTCTTTGTATTATGTTCCTCAATGATCTCCTGCTTTATTTATATCCCATTGTTTCTAGGAATGTGGGATGAAATTTTAGAGAGAAGGTTCTTTGTTCAGTACATTCAATCACACAATAAGTAACTCTTTCTTATCAATATAAAAGCCACTTTCAGTCATGCCTTGAACTAACTGCCTAAAAGCTTAAGTTATTAAGTGCATCTTTGAGTTACCGACTTGGTCACACAGGCTCTCATATCATGTCATTAACCAACTAACCCAAAAGCGTTAGTCATTATGAGAAGTTTCATGAATGAATTGCATATATAGCATGTTGCCTGGTACTCTGCTTGCCATTGTCCTTATCTCTTTTTAGGGGGAACGTTGAGAGTGAAGCCTGGGGTTGAGTTGGATGTGTAGGGTACAGTACTTATATTGATAATTGAATAATAACTTCCATTGATTTGTGTGGCATTTTGGATCTGGATTGGAAATTATGAGCTGTTGATTGTAATGGACATAAAAATCCTGATATTGCTTCTGGTATATTATGTTTTTTAATTTTGTTCTTAGTGTGTTTGGTTTTTTTGATGGCACACATTTGGATGCTTTCTCAACCCAATCCATTTGTCTTGGGTTGTTGATGTGAATTTTTTTTTTTGAGCCATTAGAATGGGAAATCAAACACACCTTAATTCAACTGAGTTTTATTGGATCATGTTTGTGCAGGCTTTGGGTTTTAGGGTCTTAAAGAGGGCTGATAGACCTCAACAAAAGGTGAGTTTCCTTATTCTTCTTACTTAGCATTCTACTTAAGCCAGGACATATATCGTACCTAAGCTTTGACTTAAAAAATTTCCTGTATTATGTTGCATATCTTACAGTATACTATAGTCATGCTTGGGTACGCAGACGAGCAAGAGACAACTGCATTGGAGCTTACATACAACTATGGTGTTACTGAATACACCAAGGGAAATGCTTATGCACAGGTTGGTAAATACGTATTATTAGGTTATATTTCCTTCTGGAAACCTAAACCATTCTTCGCATTTCTGTTCCCATTGATCATAAAACTTATTTGTTGTATATAACAGGTTGCTATAGGTACAGACGATGTATACAAGAGTGCTGAGGTTGTGAACATAGTCACACAAGAGATTGGAGGGAAGATTACTCGGCAACCAGGGCCAATTCCTGGCCTTAACACAAAGATCACTTCTTTCTTAGACCCCGATGGATGGAAAACTGTAAGTATTTTCTTTTTGATTTAGTTTTAATGTTGTAAAGGTGTGGCTTACTTTCTATCTATTTATTTTTAACATAGAATCAAGAGCTGAAATAGTAGGCTAATTATGACGCAGAACACATGCATATGCTTTTACCTGGGTCAACTACAACTGTAATTTTACAATAGTATCATAAACTACGAAATAGAATATGCTTTAACTGAACTTGCCAGTTGCATTACTTTTTAATTACTGAACCCTTTTATGCAGTTAGGTTAATTATGAGTATTAACGTAACAAAACTACTTAGAAGTGAGTTTAAATCTAACTCATTGTGAGAACTTAGAAGTGAGTTTAAATCTAACTCATCCTCACAATGACTTATAAAGTAAGGATTGCCCCCATGTGCGTGAGGATAGATCCATCAAACCTTGTTAGGATAAACTTTGATACCATATTAAAATGAATTTATGACTAATTTATCTTCATAAAACTGACTTGTAAAGTAAGGACTAATTTATCTTCATAAAACTGACTTGTAAAGTAAGGATTGCTAATTGGCTTGTAAGGTAAGGATCGCTCACACTTATACACCATAAAATGATATAATTTTTAGTCGATGTGAGCTCTCCAACAGGATATTAGATATGGTATGCTGCAAGATTCTTGATAGTTGCTGCACGGTTCTTGAAAGTTGTAGAAAGGAGAAAGATTCACACACACTTGATATACGTAGGATGTGCATATACGAATTGGGAAAGAAGGAAGAACAGTTAAATAAAAAAACAAGATACAATCTATATATTTAAGGAAAAGAAGGAATGTAGAACCTACAGACAAACTAACTGTTATCAGTAAACTGATAAAACAGAAAACAGAGGTTCTTAACAAAAACAGTTGTTTCTTCAGAGCTGAACGTTTATCGATTATGATTTATGAATGTGAAATGTAGAGCATGTGCATAAACTATTGCCTTGCCATTATTAATGATAAGTATGTGCTAAGTGGTGTGATTCATTTTGTTTGAGTTTTGTAGGTTTTGGTTGACAATCAAGATTTTCTGAAGGAACTGGAGTGAAAAGTGGTATTTTCACAAAATATGAAGTAACAAGATGGTGTGTGTGTGTTTTTTTTATCAATGTAGTGGTCTTCAGTATGGTTTCTCCTATGCGACTTTCTAATTGATTGGGGACGCACTTCAAAATATTTGGCAAAATCGGAGAATAATTCTGATGTATTACGCAGAACCTAAATCAATTTCGATTGCCCTGGATTTGGTGGTCCAATAAAATTAGTTTTATGCAAGAGCAAATTAGCTTTCCATCTTAATACTATTTACGCTTAGTTATAATTTTGGTTTTGCATTTTACCAAATCCGAATATTTTTTCCCGATAATTGTAGTCCTTTTATTTTTTACTTTTAAATATATTTAACTACAAAAGTGTAATGTATCAATTAATTTCTTGATTTTTAAGATTACTTATTTCAATGAAGAAATTCACATTCCTTAAATTTCATTTTTTTGGATGGAACTATTGAATTTCCTTATATTTTTTATTCTTTGGATTAAATAATTTTATTTCTTATATTTCAAATAATTTATGAGTAGGTCTCATTGAGAAGTGACAGAATCATGGAATGTGCTTCTTGTGAAAAGTATGTGGATATGAGCATAAATTCAACATACCCACATGTTAAAGGGTAAATAATTGTTAAACTGTACAATAATTGTTAGAAAATTAGCAACTTAAAATTTTGATAAATAAAATACATATTGAACAAAAAATAAAACTAATTATAACTATATATTTTTCACTTAATAATTATTGTTGTTATATTTTATAATTTAAAAAGTATTTATAACATCTATCTATTTATAGTCTATGTTTGACACTCCAACCATCACATTACCAAATGTTTACATAGTTTTTTTTTTCTATTGATAAATCTATTCAACTTAAGTCAACACGAAGATGAAGTTTTAGAAGAGCTAAGGAAAATGGATTTTTTTTTATATAAACCAAAAGTAGGATGATAATCATGACATGTTTATTAAATTTCAGAATTAGATAAAATCTTCTTATAAAATTTCCCTATAAATGATAAGAAATGAATATACAATCTCTTTAAAATAAAACTATATTGTTTTATCATTAATCAGCATGAAACACAAATGGAAAAAAATGAAACAATTTTTATTTGACGTTTGATTTCGCTAAAAAATATGATTTTATTAATTCTAAAATGGATGAGATTGATAGTTGGCATGCAAATTTAATTATATAAATTTGAAACAATTAAAGCTCACATAGAATAAATTGAGATACACTTATAAAAACCAAAAGGTAGTAAAATTATAGTTTAATAACCATAGTGTATAAAATCACTTTTACATTATCAACTACAATAAAAAATATTAATATAATTTTATAAATTCTAAATATATTTGAAAAAAGTCAAACAAAATCTAATACCTTACCTACTAAGAAAAAGGATATTATAGGGGCTATAGAAGAAGAAAGAAAAACTACATCAACATTGCTTGGCGCATACATCTGGCACGGCAGAATATGAGAATGGTGACAGTAATGTGTCTGGGTAGATCTACCCAGAATTTTGCTTCGAAAATAATTTTGATGTTTGTATAGTTGATAGAAAATAAAGAAAGATGTTTGTCTCGGTTTTCTCCCCATCTGCTAAAACTATGATGACATTCTAAAACACCTATAATCAGGAGATGAGACGAATTTTTTATGAAGAATGGGGAAAAGACTATTGAAGGATATTATTATCTACTCTAGTATTTGATTTAAGATGAAGCTATTGTATCTGTTTTGTCCACTGGATAACAACCGAGAATACGAAAAAATCTTGTACATTCCTGAAACATAAGGGAAAAGAGCCAGCAATTTGAGTTAATATCAGAATACTACATTCTAAAAAGTGTTAATGCTGACAGAAAAATATAGAATGGTAAGTGGATACTTCCAAACTCATATATATATACTGATGATCCAAAACTGTAAGAATGTAGTATCCAACTTGCAAATGGGTGGGGGAGGTTCACCATTGTTGACCATTATTTGTCTAAATGAGATGCTTTTTTTCCTATCCATGCCAGCAAAAATAAAAAGGAACCAAAAGAGGAGAAGATTGAAAAAGATGCTGCTTTCATATCAAGCAGGTAGAAACTGCACGAATCTATGGAACAATGCAACATTGGATTCTAAACATTTTCAATCATACAAGGAAATCCCACAATCAATGCAACTTAGTAGATTGCAAACTAGTCCGAGCAGGTAAGAGAACACACTAAAGCATGTGTTGGAGCTGGAATGAGCACTCAAAAATAGTAAAAACCAAAAATAGGTTTAGAACATGAAAAGGCATGGTTGCCACAAATGGATTCCATTGTGACCAGGGAAGACAGAGCAATAGAATTGTAGAAAGGGAGTAATGATATTTTCACGCTATGATTGGCTGACCTGCAAATTTTCTAAAGCGTATCGTGCACGTGGATCTGCCAAAGAAGCTTCAAAATCAATGTATAAAAGGTACTTAAAGCTCCTGCCACCAGAAAACTTCATGTCTTAGTCTCAGATTTACAACACACTCAGAACAACAGAATCATTAAACCATACCATAGAGTAAAACCAAACCCCATTCCCCAAGTTTTTCCTTCCTATTTTGAACCCCAGAGTTGGATATATGCTTTCCAGGGTAAAGATATAATATGCTCGTTAACATGTATTAACTTGAATGATTAAAATTAAGCCTCCAATTTTTCTTTGACTAGTTATGGCCAATTAATTGTATAGTAAATCTATAGTTTACATACAGATACAGTTGAAATTCTTAAATGGGAAACAAAATCTATTACTCACGTAGCACTTCCTTCTTTTGAATCATCAAGAGCACTTAATGGACAATGCTTCAGCGGGCGGCTCTCTATCTGAAATCACACCGAAGAAATGAGATGAATGAAGCAAGAGTTTTAATTTCTAGTATTATTGTAGCATACCTTTGACAAATTAATGTTCCTCAAGGCAAACGCTCCCAGGGCCCTGAATAGTACAGTAGGATCTTCGTCTAGACTGAAAACAATGCTAGTCTGGGGGAAGAAGTCATAAATTTCATCAGTAAATTCATAAAAGTTATATATAAAATATTGTTTTTATTTTCTACCTTATAGGGCCTGTCAGTTCCTGGAAATATAGGATCCCTTGCAAGTATCAGAAAGCGAGTAACATTAACATCATCATCCTAGGAAAAAGAAAAAGAATCAGCATAACTTCAATCTTGAGATCATCCACAATGACAGGCATGTTTTTTTTTGTTATACAATCTTGTCTAGTAATCAAGTATAAAGATGGAATAAAAAGAATGAGCAGTAAGAATTATCAGTCATTCTTTAGACATCTAAAAGGATGTCCAAGGATGGAAGATGCATGTCTTTTTGTTTATGCAGGAAAGCAGGATATAATGTCAAGACAAGGGCAATAGACAATCAAAATGACAGGAGAACAACTACAACAGCTGGTCTGGCTTCCTGGTTGGAATACTATTGCTCTCGGGAATTACAACAAACAAGGACAGAGTACTGAATCCTAAGTGGCTGCATATAAGGAATTCAAGTCTTCGAATTTTTATATCCAGTGAAGGGAGTTATCAGCTAGACCAAGTTTTCTCTGGTGGCAATTATGTTGTAGGATTTTATTTGAAAACCGGTACTTGGTCAGATCCTATTGAACCTAGGTAACAGACTCCTCTTGCAAGGCAAGGGGAAAAAGCAAAGGAAGAAATTACTAACTACAGAGAAGGGTAGAGCCAGGATAGTGCTGGGTCAGAAATAGACTGTGAAGAAACACTTATGGTACAATTTGAGGATTAGCAGGGAGGTCAACCTACTATGCGAATTTCGGAACCTAAGGGAAAGCATCTGCAGAGTTAATATGCTGATAATCAAGAGAAGGAAATTTCAATTTTCTTATTTCAATGCTGAGTTTGCTACATAACAGCAGAGGAACAGCACTTGGAATGTACCACAAGTCTTAATTATACCCCATAGTAACACAGTATATCTCATTTGGGTACAGTTGATGTAGCAACCAGCTCCAATGAACTCATTGTTTATATGAAGACATGTTGCAGACAATAGAAAAACATAGAGTAAGAGTAAATGTTGTAGCAGATGAGTCTTCCAAAACATGTAACTGAAGTCTTACCTGGATTCCTTCAGCTAGAATGTCAAGGCCATATAGTTTTGCTGCCCTTGAACTTGCAATAGCTCCAATGTCCCTTCTTCCTTCTAAGGCCACAACCTGTTCACAATGTCCAAATCATTATTATGACATGCAACTCTAAACCTAATCAATGATGGTCTTCAGTGGAGTAGAGAAAATTTGTAAAATACCCTAGCAGCTGCAGCAGTATCATCTACACCAATGTTTGTAACACCTAAATTAGTAAGCATAGTCTCACATTGGACAAGAGCCTGCATGTAAGGAGATCGTTTTAAAAGTTATACCTTGGTAATGTTAATGATAATGAGGCAGATGACTGTTTCAAGCATTTGTGCAATCACAAATCCAATTATGTGATGGCATGGTACTCTATCATTTTGGTTAGAAAATATTATACAGTTATACACTTAGCTACTTCATTGATGAATTTTTTTATGAACAAGAAAAGAATGAAATAAATAAAAGACATTTTAACCTGTGTACATCATCCATATATACAGCAATACCTGTTTACACAACCTCTCATATTTACCAAAGAATAGTTATCAAACCAAAACAATAAAATAAAGTAAGCTCAAAACGACTTCAAAGTTTACTCAGTCCCTGAAACAGTGAAAGGATATCATTGTGATGTATTATGATAATGATAGTGAAAGTTAATTGGTAGTTTTGGCTTGTTGTAGTTAGAGGTTTAAATAATCATAAAGGGGAGTGATAATTCACCACTTCTATGTAACATAGATATATCGATATTAATTTTTTTATTTTTTATTTAAATATTTATATTATTATATATTATAATAAATTTAAGTAGTCTTATATTTAATAAGAATGGTTAGAATATTACTTTCTAATAAAAAAATAAGACCTATTATTATTTATAAATAGTTTGACACTCTTTAAAAGAAAAGAAAAAACATCTACTTCACATCCCATTTTAATAATAATAATAATAATAATATATAGTAGTGCTTTAAGTTAAAAACTAAAAAATTATAATAAAAAATATTTGGCAATATCCAGGAAGACTTGGAACCTTTGCACATTGAAAGCTACTGAGATATCAACTGCCAGGTGCCTTGAGATGTTGGTGTATTTACTTGCAAATATTTGTGTGCTTGTCATATAAAATAGTGTTAAAGTTTTATAGAAAGGGTTAGAAATTTTGTACCGTGATTATTCTGTAGTACCGTAATATAATATAATATATTATTATATTATTATTAGGTTACTCACAAATATTCAATCTTATTTACTTACAAATATTTAATCTTATTTATAAAATATACATGTCTCGATATAAAAATAATGTGTTAACGATTTTATATTAATAAAAAATAATGTTAATTCATATTATAAGTAAAAATAATTCTCATCTCACCAAAACAAATTAGGTTTGAATTCATGCTCAGATATTGTGATTTGAAAGCATGTTTATGTGTAAAAAGATATGGAAAAGAATGATATCTAATGGCGAACCTGAGGATGACTGATTACACATCTGAGGTCTTGTTTTGTGACACCATTCTGTGCCAAGAGGCAGTGTTTAATTTGCAAATGAAGCTCCCCAACAATGTGCAGCTTGTGGCGTATAAGTAAGTCATAATTACGGTGGATGCTTCCAACAATAGAACTTTCGATTGGTAGAACAGCTTTATCCACTAACCACGATTCAACAGACTGCAAAAATGATATAAGCAATCATCACATTCACAGAATCTATTACTTAAGGCATATAATCAAATTCACAGAGAGAGAGAGAAAGAAAGAAACAATGGAACCTTGAATGCAGTATCAAAGTCAACACATGGAACTGTCTCACATTTTGGATATGCTTTCAAAGCAGCATCCTCAGTATATGCTCCTGGAAGACCCTGTGCATCAGGTAAATAAATTCACTGGTTAGAAGTGGTATTAATAATTCCATCAAACCTTTTTTTTATCTGAAAATAACTATCAATCATCATACCTTATAAGCAACGCGCACCTTTGACCTATCACTTGAAGAAAAACCATTATCACCTAATTGCTCTGCAATTAAAAAGTTTGCATTGTCGTGACAAAAGGAAGAAGAAAAAGGAAATGTGATTGAATTGCTTGTCTCTACCAAAAAATAATTATGTAGAATTTAACAGTGAAAGAATTCATGGAAACAGTTGGTTTGAGAAATGGAAAATATTTTATTTTTTTAATTTTTGGATTAACTTTTTTAAAGTAAGATTCAACCAGAACTCATAGCGTTGGAAATATGAATTAAATTAACCCATTAAGTCAAGCTAGATTATACTATTCCACTTATTTTGATTGACACCTTTAGCCGTAGGAATAATCTTTCTATCCATAAGAAAATACACAATATGTCCGTTCAAAATTTATAAGTAACATATATTTTCTATTTACAAGTATGTGATTACCTAATTTATTATCAAGAATGGATTAAAACTTCACTAAGTTGTCATTAAATATTTTTCTGTTAATGATGAATTGAAAACCACATGCCCAAAATGGCCATTCCAGACAGAATATTTAATTAGCAAAGCATGCTTATGAGAGAAATATATATAAGACATGCAAGATTTTCTGAACATGACTGATGGTCACATAGCAATAAAAAATCATTCTCCATATATATATACCACAGAAATTCTAAATTAAAATTGAGATATGTTTAAGAAAAACTCACTAGGAATCAGGTTAGCATCCTTGTGAAACCCCTTCAACACACTTGGCTGAACCCTGATCCTGTCAGCATCCCCAAAAGACTCAACAATAGCCTTCTCATCTTCCATTGGAGTCAAAGCTTTGGGAGCCGAAACACGCAAACAGCAACACTCCCTCTTGCAGCATTTCTGAGGTCCTTGTTTTAAATTCACACCCATTCTAGAAGTAGCAGGATAAAAGGTTATTGCCAAGCCCAAATGAGGAGCTTTGGCACAACCCCAGATGCAACAATCGTTGAGAGCCATCAAGATCTTCAAGAAAACACAGAAGAAGTCAACACTGATCAAATTTAAGTTATTGTGGTTGGTGAGGAACTTCTTGCAGGCATAATATGATGATGGGGTTAGAGCAAAGTAATATATATAGTTTCATACGATATCAGTTATGAACTGTACCTTGAAATGAAAACAAGTTTTGGAATTTGACAATGAGAACAGACCCGTTGCTAGAAAGACAAAGCTAGTAACCAGAAAATTGTTCTTTTGCAAGATTGTACCGTGAAGCCCCTCCTCCCTCACACTATATATATATATATATATTTTGTTCTTCACAGACATTGTCTGCAAGAAATTATATTCTGGTTGAGACATAATCAGTAACCAACTCTTCTACTCATTATAAAGATTATTTTGAAAGTTACTTGTAGATTTTTAATTGATTTATATAAATTTCTTGCATAAATTAATAATACATAAATTAATATATACAATAATAATACATAAATTTATATATCTTTTAAATACTTTCTATATTTTAATATTTTTTATTAAATTTCATTAAATGAAATATTAAATTATATGTTAAAAATATACATGT
>Ga0123341_1002174_pt1 | contig 15855 bp, 11 predicted proteins | sample Turbeapinknodule_FD_89959 | JGI IMG/M metagenome (GOLD analysis project Ga0123341, IMG submission 89959) | Root nodule microbial communities of legume samples collected from Mexico - Turtle bean Mexico pink nodule | ecosystem: Host-associated > Plants > Roots > Nodule | place: Mexico: Nepantla... | reverse complement strand
TTTAAATTAATAAAAAAAATTATTAATATAATTTTAAAGTAATTATTATAAAATTAATAAATTTTATCACATATGATGGTATATGATTAAATAAATTTAAAATTTTAACAAGATGTAAGGTTGTTTCTCAAATATTTATACATTACAAATTATTATGTTCTGAATTCAGTAGTACGTAGAACATCAATCTAAGGCACTTGAAACTTTGCTTGTGGTTGATTTTGCTCTACTTTGACAATATATGTTTTATGCAGGTTCGTTCCTCTTCTGCTTCTTCTGCTGGTGGTTCTAGTAAATCACTTCTTTCAAATTCACAAAGTAAAGTTTGTCCTGAAGATTCTGGTATTCAAGGCAACACGAGGCATGATTGTGTCATTATTTATTGTTTTTTTAACACTATATTGAATTCATCACCTACTTTTGAAGTTGCATTATAAACTCTTTGTTGTTCATGCTTTCTTAGCTTCCATCCTCCACCAGCCTTCGCTTCGTCATCTAATGTGGAACATGCACTTGGCCACGCCCAGTTCTTGCCAGTCCGAGACAGGGATAACTATTTGAATTTTTATGCACATTATGCTCGGTAAAAGTTCACCTATAATCTATTTATCAGTACCTTTTCCTCCAAATCTAGTGTTTATTTCTTTAAATTTCCTTTTCTTTTTAATACTAGGATTTTTTCTTCAATTTAAATAGAATATATAATGTATGTAATGATCGTTTAAAAGAGTTTTCAATCCAGTAAATCTGTTACGAAGTGAACTTTAAGCCTAACTCAATCCCATAAAATCGGCTTATGAGGTTGAGGTTGAGGTTTGCAGCCACTTATATATTATGAAAGGTTCTAATCTCTAGTCGAAGTGAGATCTCCAACACACCCCTCACGCCGAGGCTATCAACTCGTGCGTGGAAATATATGTTATGGGTGATCCGATAACGGCCCGATAGCGGGTGGTCTGATAAATCCAACAAATACTCGCTAAGATAGGTTCGAAATGACTCTGATACAATGTTACGAAGTGGACTTTAAGTCTAACTTAACCCCATAAAACCGGTTCATGAGATTGAGATTTGCACCTATTTATATATTATGAAAGACTCTAATCTCTATCGAAGTGAGATTTCAACAAAGGCAACCCTTTAGATTTATGATTACTATCTGAAAAATTATATTTATTATAAATTTCAGTTCGTTGACTGTATAAAAGCATTTAAGATTAAAATAATACATTTTCTTTTTCACCATTTCCTCGTATCAATAATCAAGGTGATATTTGTTTAGCGATACATTTTTTTCAAGATAAATAAATTAGGTCATACAACCATAAATACATTGATCAATTAAAAGAGTCGTGACTTATTAAAAAGCTTGCACAAATGTATTTTAATTATGCTCATGCTTATAACAAGCATTAATAATTAATATTTTTTAAAATTTTCATTTTTTTTCCGGCTTCAAACTTCTGTTCCTTGCTATCACTTTTCATTCTGCTATACGCAGGCCTATGCATGAAATCACAATTTCAACAAATGACAAGCCAAAACTCCTGAGTCAGGTAATTAATCTTATTATTGTAAAATGTGTAAAATGTGAATGAGTAATTTCTTTTGTAAACTTGCAGAAATCAATGTTTCTATAGTTTTAAGCCTTTGTGTTGAACTACAGTTGACTTCCTTACTTTCTGATAAAATCAAATGTAGAGATGAACCAATATGCAGCCTCAGTTTCCATTTCTCTTGTTAAATTTTTGCAGAAATCAATGTTTCTATAGTTTTAAGCCTTTCTGTTGAACTACAGTTGACTTCCTTACTTTCTGAGACTGGGTTGGACATTCTAGAAGCACATGCTTTTTCGACAATAGACGGTTATTCATTGGATGTTTTTGTTGTTGGTGGTTGGCCAATTGAGGTATTTCCCTATTATTTTGCAGATTGAAGTACAATAGTTCATTGAATTCTGTCTATAGGAAAATCAACAAGTTTACATGACATATGTCCATGTTTGAAATTTATAGGAGACGGAGAAGTTAAAACATGAACTAGCAAAGAAAATTCAGAAACTCCAGGTAGGCCCTCTAGATGTCACTTATCGTTACATATTTACTTTATATGTCTGAAAAAACCCTTCTGCGTATTAAGAAAAATGATCAGTTGTTACCCCAAAATTTCATATATAGTTTATGGTAACAGTGGTAGAATTTTTAACGTTCTTGACTAATATTTAGCTTAACAAAATAAGTTTTGCTTGCATAGTTCATTTATAAGTTGTTATTTTTGGTGGAAAAATTCCGGAAGCAACATCAATTGAAAGAAAATGGGAGTATTCCTACTAGTACTACTGCAAAGCAAGAGCAGACCAGGATGAACTTTATCTGGAGAATTGATGCCGGGTGTATGAGATATGAAAATAAAATTGCATCTGGACCTTTCAGTGATTTGTAAGTTATTATCATTTCTTCTTCTTGATTTGTTTGTGGATCAGTACATTTGAGTAACTGGTTAGTTGAAACAGGTATAAAGGTACATTCTGCAATCAAGATGTAGCTATCAAGGTTCTAAAGCACGATAATCTGAATGAAAATATACAAAGGGAGTTTGCTCAGGAAGTGTATATCCTAAGGTTCGTTCTATCAAAAACCTCCTCTCATCTCCCCTGCCACTGAGCCTTTTCTCCGAATTTACATTAATATTTAATCAAGATGATTGTAAGCAGGAAATAAAGACTTGTCTAACCATTCAATCAGATAAATAAAATAACGAAATATCTTACTGGTTCTTTTCCTAAATTACATGCTCAGATGATTAAGGTCCATATTAAATATAGTCCAAATGCTTCTATGCAGAAGTTGTAGAGTGAGAAAGAGAAAGGAAATATTTCTAGTCTTTTATTTCTATGAAGTAGAAAACCTGCCTATGCTGTGCTTTGTTGCAATTCTTTACATAGTCTGTCTCAAGCATCGATATAAGGTGATTAGATGAGGGTTGTTTTAGGTAGTTAACAGTCAATTCAACACTTCATCTCATCTCTTTAAAATGCTTGATTGTTGTTGTCATTGTTATTATGTGCAATATAAGTCATCATCTCCTTGAGTTAAAGTCTGTGTACCAATTCATGACTTTTATAAATTTAATTCTTGCAGTAAAATTCAGCACAGAAATGTTGTTAAATTTGTTGGCGCTTGTACAAAACCCCCAAACCTGTACCTGGTCACAGGTAAAACTAGTTCTTGTTACTCTTTTCTCATTGATTGAAAGGTCAATGTAATGGGAAAAACATATTGTGAATTTCAATGCATATTTTTTTCACAGAATACATGCCTGGTGGAAGTATGTTCGACTTTTTGCATAAACAGAAGACAGCCCTTACTCTTCCATCTTTACTCAAAGTGGCCATTGATGTTTCCGAAGGAATGAAATATCTGCATCAGAATAATATCATACATCGGGACCTTAAAGCGTCTAATCTTTTGATAGATGAGAATGGGGTTAGTTTACACTGTACATTTACTTTTGACTTTATTGGCTTATAACTTCTTTGTAAGTGCTGTCAACTTATTGACTTTACTATAATATTGGATGTCTTCCGTCTTATTATATATTGTAAATAAAGTGAATGGTTTCACAAATCAATTAAAATATATAAATTTAATTGAGTCAACCTTGGCAGATGAAGAAATCAAAATACATTTGCTTAGTATTTTGGAATGAATATAACTTCTTTTAACAGATGATCGACCAACCATTGCAATGCCTTGATAGAGTCTTTATATTTTCATATAATGTTTTGTTTTTCTGAAGTTCTTTTCAACATTTTTCTATTCTACATGTGTTTGCATCTTTACGCAATATCACTTTACAAAGTTTAGGTATACTGATCTTATGGCTTGGGGGAATTCATGCCTTTGTGTCTTATTTTTAATATCTTTTCCAACAGGTAGTTAAGGTTGCTGATTTTGGTGTGGCTAGAGTGCACAATCAGTCTGGCATAATGACTGCAGAAACAGGAACTTATCGGTGGATGGCTCCAGAGGTCTGTGTATATTTATGAGTATTGCCATATAGGGTTGATCACTTTAAATTTATTAATTGTATAACTTACAGGCATGGATGGGGCTGTTTAAGGACACAATAGGCAGCAGTTTTTGATGTAATAAGATGAATGAATCTAGACAGGTTGGAAGAGAATGATGTCTTTTTTTTCTGATGAACAGTACTTAATGCTGACATGGTTTCAATACTGCTTTTGGTTGCCTAAGCGCTTTGCGATGGATAATAAGTATTTTGTCTCCCATTATTGTAAAATTCTCATCCAAAAGAAAAGAAAAATGTAACAACCTCCAATAAAATACAATGGTAGGCACTCTGGTTTTTATTATGGAGGTTTTAATTGGTTATGTAAGACAACTGAAAAACTATTGGTATTTCTTGCTTTTTACTGCTCACTGTATTGATTATGATTATGATTATGATTAAACTTGTGATTCCCTTGACATATGGAAGGTTATTGAACATAGACCATATGATCACAAAGCCGATGTCTTTAGCTTTGCCATTGTTCTTTGGGAACTTCTCACAGGAAAGGTAGCCTTTTCCCCCTCTTTTACTTTCTCTTGTTTGATATTCATAGAACCAAAAATTAAACAGTCCCCTTCTTGTTTCCAATTGAAAACTTATTTACTCTCTCTACTCTGTAACTTATATTAACCTTTTTGTACTGGCAACGCTCTATCGTTTTCAATTGGGACGGGACTAATAGAATTACTAATCGAAATGCATGACTTTTGATCTTTTCAACAAGTTACTGATAATTTTATTCACACACTCAATAGCTTTAATCATAATTGTGGTCAAATAATCAAAACCATCTTTCAACATTAGTAAATCAACGTTTAGAAGTTAGAAATAACAGTCACCCTCAACACTTAGTGCACTCTTCTAATACAAGTATATAAACTCAATTCTGCAATCTGGATTATTTCCTGTTACTGAAAAAGTACTTGGTAGAAATTTCTAGCCATTTTAAGTCGTATAGGGGTTAACTGATAGTGTACAACTTGGCATAGAGTAGAGCAAAAGTGAGTAACAAAGTATTTATCAGAAATTGATAACAAAAGAGTTAGTAGGTATACTTTAGACATTGTTTTATCAGTATTACTTTGGTTGCTCAGAATTCACATCTTTGGCCTATGTCTTATGACTAAACGACAGCTTCCTTATGAGCACTTGTCCCCATTGCAAGCAGCAGTAGGAGTGATCCAGAAGGTACTCCTTGACTACAAGTTACATATGCAGTATCAGTGGACACTAACTTGAAAGTTCTATCTATAGTATCTTAAGCTACCAAGCCACAACATGTTGTGAAATTGAGTAAGCTTTGTATATATGAATTGCAGGGTTTAAGGCCTAAAATTCCAAGCCATACTCATTCAAAGTTAGTGGAATTGCTTGACTGGTGTTGGCACCACGATTCATCTCTCAGACCCAATTTCTCAGAAATTCTTGAATTTCTGCTACGTGTGACCAAGACGGTATGTTGAGGGGAGTCTTGAAAATTTAGTGTTAGATTCAAAAGAAAAATCGAAGCCTCTACACCACTACTTTTTCTTCGCTCATACTTACATGATTCCTGAACAGGTCACGGGGGAATATGAAGGCTAGGGGAAATGCATGAAAATTATATTCACAAAACTCACCGTATGTAAACAATGACATGTGTGATTTCTCAATTTAAAGTAAATGTTCGTGATTGGATTGTGAAGTTTATTAGTCTTTGGCTAGATGTATATTAAAACTTGTATGAGTATCTATTTCTCATGAATGATATGAAGACGATCCACATGTGAGCTGTTAGGCAAAAAATAAAAACTGGAATTTAGTTGTAAATTATCATGATTCTAAATTATATTAACAATTTATAATTATAATATGTATATAAAATATTCCAGAAAAAGAATGAGGGAGAAAAGAATACAATTTTTTCTTTCTTTCTTTGGTGTACGAGCAAAATCCTCATTCTTTTAACTTAGGAAACACGGGCGTGTCTGAATTTTTTATTATATTATTTTATTTTAATGAATTAAATTTTAATTTTATATATTATTTTCTATATTTGATTTATAATTTATAATTTGAACAAAAACAATACAGGAGTAACACTATAGATTGCATATTTGCATGAAAGAGGAAGAAAAAATAGCATATGAAAGTAGTGTATGCACTCGTTTTAAGTGAATGGGTAATAACTATAGAAACATTGATTTCTGCAAAAATTTAACAAGAGAAATCAATGTTTCTATAGTTTTAAGCCTATCTGTTGTTTATATATACATATTGTCTTTGTCTAATAGCTAAATTTCAATAAAAGAACATACAAGAAAAAAAAGTCAGTCACATCTATAATAAAAAAAATTAATATGAATTGAAAAAAAAGTATTATTTTTTTTATCGGTATGACCGACCGACATCATGACGTGTTTCGGTCTCTCTGCCCGAGATGACCGAGACACACACTGGTGTGTCTGTCTCTCTGGCCAACCGACCGACACACCACGCACGGCCAGGCCGACCGACACGTATAACCATTAAAGGCTCAAACCAAGGTTAGTGAAGTTAAGTCATCATTAAGGATTAGGTAATGCAACCCTAAGTGTGATCCATTTCACTAATCAGGCCCAATGAGGTAAGCCCATTAAAATAATATAAATAGCACACATTCCAAGGAGAAAGGTACGCCATTTATTATTGTACACCTACCCGAATATCGATCACTCACATTACTGACTTGAGCGTCGGAGTGCCTTCCGCAGGTACCTCCCCACATTGTTTTTTTTTACTTAACTACATTGATTTATTTTGTTGTTTATATATACATATTGTCTTTGTTTAATAGCTAAATTTCAATCAAAGAACATACAAGGAAAAAAAAAAAGAAAGTCAGTCACATCTATAATAAAAAAATTAATCTGAATTGAAAAAAAAAAGTATTATTTTTTTTATCGGTATGGCCGACCGACATCATGACGTGTTTCGGTCTCTCTGCCCGAGATGACCGAGACACACGCTAGTGTGTTTGTCTCTCTGGCCGACCGACCGACACACCACGCACGGCCAGGCCGACCGACACGTATAACCATTAAAGGCTCAAACCAAGGTTAGTGAAGTTAAGCCATCATTAAGGATTAGGTAATGCAACCCTAAGTGTGATCCATTCCACTAATAAGGCCCAATGAGGTAAGCCCATTAAAATAATATAAATAGCACACATTCCAAGGAAAAAGGTACGTCATTTATTATTGTGCACCTACCCGAATATCGATCACTCACATTACTGACTTGAGCGTCGGAGTGCCTTCCGCAGGTACCCCCCCCATTCGGTGTCCATTCGAGACTGAAAGCCGAAAGAGAAACACGAAGGTGAGAAGGATTCCAGTGAAACCCTAGCAAGCTGCCCGACTGAAGGAGGAAGACGAAGACTTCAATAGTTCTCTAGGTCCCATCTCCCTAGCAGGAACAATTGGCGCCCACCGTGGAGCCGAGAGAAACTAGCTGAAGAAACAAAGTAGATGGTCTCAACCAGAAGTATGGAGAGAATGACTGAAGCCGACCAAACGATGTTGTTGCTGTCTCTCCAAAGAGAGATGACCGAGATAAAGAGAAAGGTCGAGGAGACTGCTCAGAAGAACGAGCAGGAGTTGCATGTTTTTCACAGGGAGAACGAAGAGATGAAAAATAAGCTGGGGGAGGGAGGACCTTCTGCTGTGTCGACCAATGTTGTCGGCAGGTCCTACACCTCTCCCCCCAACCCAGGTCGGACCTAGGGGACGAGAGACAGACTCCCTCCCTGGGAGACCGAGATGGACGACGAGTCATGCCTGGTCAGGTCCACCCGGACAACCGTGACGGCGGACTCGACCCGTCGACATCCTTTTACCAACACCATTATTGGAGTTCCACTGCCTGACAAGTGGAAGGGTTTCAACCGAGACCGATATGACGGATCGACCAATACCGATGAGCATATGGACGCTTACACCACCCATATGAGTCTCTACACCTCGGACGATGCAGTTTTGTGCCGAGTGTTTCCCAAGGGAGCAACCCTTAGCTGGTTTACCAAGCTCTCACCCAACTCCATTGACAACTTTGCAACCCTCGTGACGAAGTTTGAGACCCGGTTCGCCACCAGCCGGTCGCACCACCTGACTTCCATCGCCCTGGTGGGCATCCTTCAGGAGAAGGGAGAGTCCCAGAGAACCTTTGTTGATAGGTTCAACAAGGTGGCAATGAACATCCGGAATCTAAGCTCGGACGTTGCCATGCATCACATGTTGACAACCCTACGTCTAGGGCCCTTTGCTGACAACCTGTGCATGCAGCCGGCCGACAGCCTAGACGAGCTGAGGAAGAGAGTTACTAAGTATATGTAGTTGGAAGAACTCAGAGAGTTCCATAACCAGGCTCGTGCCGAGGCCAGTGGAGAGAAGAACAAGGAGGAAAAAGACCGCCAGGGCCGACCGAGTCAAAGGAACGACCGACGCAGAGACAATCGGGATCGACTAATCCGGTTCTCGAGATACACACCCCTGACGGCCGAGAGGGGAAGGATTCTGGATGAGGCTCTCAACGCCGAGTTGATCCCTCCTCCAAGGAAAGTGGCCAGCCCAAACAATGCCGACCGAAGGATGCAGTGTCTGTACCATCACAACAGCGGGCACTCGACCGAGGAGTGTTAGGCTCTGAAGGATAAAATTGAGGAACTTATCCAGGCTGGGCACCTCCGCCGATTCGTCAGGAACGACCGAGACCCACCCCGCTGGGCGTATCCCCCTATGCGAACAAGGTCACCCCAACGCGACTGAAATGATCGAGATCACAGAGACGACCGACAACCTAGGAGGGACGATCCTCTCCGCAGGGATGACCCTCCCAGGGAGGCCGACAGAAGAGGTAACCGAGAGGTTATCAACACTATAGCCCGTGGCTTCACCGGGGGAGGGAGCACCAACAACGCTCGGAAGAAACACTTGCGGGCGGTGCACCAGGTGAACATGATGGCATTTCTACTGAGGATGCCACCCATCACCTTTACGGAGGAGGATTTCGAAGGCATGGATTATCGCCAACAGGACGACCCAATGGTAATATCGATCGATATAGACCAATTCACCATCTAGAAGACCCTTATGGACCAAGAAAGTTCAATAGACATCCTCTACTGGAAAACGTTCAAGGCCATGAGGAAAGTCGAGACTGTGATGATGCCTTACGACGACCATGTAGTAGGGTTCTCGGGTGAGAGGGTGGGCACCAATGGCTACATTGAGCTCTACACCACCTTCGACGAGGGGAAGAACACCAAGACAATAAAAATCCAGTATCTGGTCATCGATGCCAATACCTCCTACAACATCCTCCTCGGCCGACCATCCATCAACCGACTGATGGCCATCGTATCGACCCCTCACCTGGCAACGAAGTTCCCTTCGAAGATGGGAGACATTCTTACGGTCCACGTGGACCAGAAGGAGGCACGAGAGTGCTATGTCGAAAGCCTCCAGGTGGAGCCCTTAAGGAACGACACCTTTCCCAAGAGAAAGTCCTCCCGAAAGGACCGGTCACCCAGGGGGGCCCGACCGATGTTAGTCGAGCCAACCGTTGCGTTGGTAGACCTCGCCCCCCGGGCGATCGAGGATAGACTGGAGGCACGAGAAGAGCTAAGGAGGGTACCCCTGCTTGATGAAGAACACAACACCGCTCTAGGGACGACCATGGTAGCTGCCGAGGCCGAGATCATGCACGCCACCCTAAAGAAGAATATGGACATGTTCGCATGGACACCGAGACATGCCGAGGGTGAGCCCGGACATCATCACCCATCGACTGTCAATATTTAGAGAAGCCCTACTGATCTCCCAGAAGAAGAGGGATCTGGGCGATGAAAAACGCCTAGCAGCAAAGGCAGAGGCCGAGAACCTTCTATCGGTTGGGTTCATACAAGAGGCCCGATACACGACTTGGCTGGCCAATGTCGTCATGGTCACCAAGCCAAACGAACGTCATGTGCGTCGACTACAGAAACCTCAATAGCGGATGTCTGAAAGATACCTATCCCCTCCTAAATATCGACCGCCTGGTGGATGGGGTGGCCGACCATAAAATTCTGAGCTTCCTGGACACTTACTCTGGCTATAACTAGATAAGCATGCACCCCAGGGACAAGGAAAAGACGACCTTCATGACGGCCGACGCCAACTACTACTACGAGGTCATGTCGTTCGGCCTCAAGAACGCGGGGGCGACCTACCAGTGTCTCATGGACAAAATCTTCAAAGGCCTAATCGGTCAGACGGTAGAGGTATATGTGGACGACATAGTCATGAAGTCCGACTCTTTCGAACAACATCTGAAGGACCTCGATGAGGTGTTCAAGGCCTTCAGAGGGGTCAATATGAAGCTTAACCCCGGGAAGTGTACATTCGGGGTTGAGGGAGGGAAGTTTCTGGGCTTCATGCTCACCCATCGGGGGATAGAAGCCTACCCCGATAAATGTCAAGCCATACTCGACATGAAAACTCCAAAGAACATCAAGGAGGTACAACAACTCCTGGGACGCCTGACCGCCCTCTTCAGGTTCGTCCCTCGACTGGCCGAGAAGACGATATCGATGGTCCAACTGCTTCGGAAGGCCGCCAAGTTCAGTTGGGACAAACGATGTGAACAAATCTTCAAGCAGTTTATGGAGTTCCTGACATCACCATCCGTCATCCAGAAGTCGAGACCCAACCACCCAATCCTGGTGTACCCGGTGGTCTCGGAGGAAGCAGTCAGCGCTGCTTTGGTACAGGAGGCCGAGGGCGAGGAATGGCCAGTATACTTCGTCAGCTGAACCCTCCATGTGGCCGAGACGAGGTACCAAATGATCGAGAAGGTGACTCTCGCCCTGGTCCTCACAGCAAGACGGATGCGCCCCTACTTTCAAAATCACTCAATAATTGTAAGGACCGACTACTCTATTTTTAAAATTTTATCTAAGTTGAACCTTGCAGGGAGAATGATAGGCTGGTCGGTCGAGCTGTTCGAGTTCGACATTCGCTATGAACCGAGGGGCGCCATCAAGTCTCAGTCCCTGACCGACTTTTCGGTTGAGCTGACACCACTGCTCACCCTCTTGGGCAGGTGGACACTCTATGTGGATGGTTCATCCAACAAAACAGCCTTCGGAGCAGGAGTCGTCCTAGAAGGGCCAGGCGACCTCCTTCTGGAGCAAACACTCTAGTTCGGATTTAGGGCGACCAACAAGCAGGCCGAGTACGAGGCCTTGCTCGCTGGGCTAAATTTATCCTACGACATGGGAGCGTGCAAAGTCGTGTGCAAGAGCAACTCCCAGGTTATGGTTGGCCAAATCAAGGGAGAGTTTGAGGTGAAAGAGCCTCTACTACAATGTTACTACCATGCCGCCTAAAACAGCATCGCCTGGTTCAACAAAACACCCTTGGAGCACATACCAAGGGAGGAAAACAAAAGGGTCAACACCTTGTCTAAGCTGTCGATCACCAAGAAAAAGAGTCGTCAGAGATCAGTCATACAGATATGGTTGAGGCACACCAGTGTGTCCGAGACCGAGTGCATGGAAGTAGTCGAGGCCGAGACTGATAACTGGATGACACCCATCATCCAGTACCTACAGGACGGCACATGCGAGCCAGAGCAAGAAAAAACGATGAAGCAACAGTGTGCCCGCTACACCATGATCAACGAAGACTTATACCGAAGAGGATACTCGACCCCCTACTAAAATGCATCACTAGCAAATGGGTTGAGTACATTCTGGCCGAGATCCATGAGGGAGTCTGTGGAAATCACTCTGGGGCGAGGACGATGGCCGCTAAGGTCTTGAGGGCGGGCTACTATTGGCCGACCGTTCAGGGTGACTGTGTGGAATACATGAAGAAATGTGTCAAGTGCCAGGAGTTCGGCCTTCTCCACCACACAAGGCCGAAAGAGCTACACAACATTATCTCCCCATGGTTGTTCGCCATTTGGGGGATGGAAATTATCGGTCCCTTTGCGCCAGGAAAAGGGCAGACCAAATTCCTCCTGGTGAGAGTCGACTACTTCACCAAATGGATCAAGGCCGAACCCCTTGCATCCATCTCGGCCAAAAATGTGCAAAATTTCGTACAGAGGAGCATTGTTTGTCAATTCGGCGTCCCGCACACGATAATAACTAATAATGACCGACAGTTTATTGACCGAGGCCTGCAGTCCTTTGATGACGACCTAGGCATTAAGTCTGTTACGGCTTCTGTAGAACACTCGCAAACCAACGGGCAGGCCGAGGCCGCTAACAAGGTCATACTCATTGAGCTGAAAAAGCGCTTGGGCAAGGCAAAAGGCCGATGGACCGAGGAGCTGATAGAAGTAATCTGGGCGTATAGATGCACCCCCCAAACTACCACGCACGAGACATCCTACAGCCTGACATATGGGGTCGAGTCCATGATCCCGGTCGAGGTGGCCGAGCCCACCATACGAATGCAGATGTTCGACCTCACCCTAAACGAGGAAAGCCTAGCAGTCAACCTCAATTTGGTAAGTGAATTTCGTGACAAAAGCAGGATTCGGAAGGCCGCCTGCAAGATTCGGGCGTCAAGGCGATACAACACAAAAGTCTAGCCGAGGAGCTTCCAGAAGGGAGACCTCATTTGGAAAATGCGCAACGATGCGAGAAAAAACGAAGGGAAGTTCTCGTCCAACTGGGAGGGACCTTTCCGAGTCTGAGAAGTCGCAAAGGGGGGAGCTTATCACTTAGAGTGACTTTCGGGAAAAACTGTACTGAGGACGTGGAATGCCACCCACCTCAAGTTTTATTACAGCTGAATTAAATAAAGTCACGCACTCTTTCCTCACCCTACCAGGGAGGTTTTGACGAAGCTTTTTCATCAAAGTACTAGCACCGTTCTCCTGCTACTCCTCGGCTCGGTCTGGATGAAGCCTTAACCGGCATACCCTACCGAGAACGACCAACTAGGTTTGGTCTGGATGAAGCCTTAACCAACATACCCTGCCAACACCTCAGCTCGGTCTGGATGAAGCCCCAACCGACATACCTTGCCGAGACCGATCAACCAGGTTTGGTATGGATGAAGCCTTAACCGACATACCTTGCCAACACCTCTCTCGGCTTGGTCTGGATGAAGCCCTAACCGATATACCCTGTCGAGACTGATCAACCAGGTTTGGTTTGGATGAAGCCTTAACCGGCATACCCTGCCACAACACCTCACACTCGGCTCGTTCTGGATGAAGCCCTAACCGGCATACCCTGCTGAGATCGACTAACCAGGTTTGGTCTGGATGAAGCCTTAACCGACATACCATGCCAACACCTCACACTCGGCTCGGTCTGGATGAAGCCCTACCGGCATACCCTGCCGAGACCGACACACCCAAGTTAAACTTATAACTTGGCACAAAGAAATCACACAGTCAATGGCCGATCGCCCATTTAACTTGTTCGATTACATATCACAATTAATGGCTGACCGCCCATTTAACTTGTTCGATTAAATATCACAATTAATGGGCGATCGACCATTCAACTTGTTAGATTAAACATCACAATTAATGGTCGACCGACCATTTAACTTGTTTGATCAAATATCACAATTAATGGTCGACCGACCATTCAACTTGTTTGATTAAACATCACAATTAATGGTCGACCGACCATTCAACCTGTTCGATTAAAAGCAATCACAATTAATGACCGACCGCCCATTCAATTTGTTCGATTAACGCAATCACAATTAATGGCCGACCGCCCATTCAATTTGTTCAATTAACGCAATCACAATTAATGGCCGACTGCCCATTCAATTTTGTTCGATCAACGCAAGCACAATTAATGGCCGACCGCTTTAAACTAGAACAATTGCAATAATGGCCGATAACCAATTACACTCGTCCAAGGATCGACATTTCTAACTTGTAAAGATTTAGAAACAATGAAAATCGAGATACATTGATAAAAGCAAAAGGGGCGATACATTGATAGAGCCGAAAGGGGAGGCCATACCCCTGCCTCAGAGGAAATTAAAAGATACAAGAAAAGGCCACAGCCCGGCCAAAGGCAAACCTATTCTTGAATCTCTACAAGACATTCGCCCTCTTCAACCTCGGTCGACCCAGCTTTTTGCGCCGCCAAAGCACCCATCTCGGCGCTGGGCACCAACCGACCCTGGTAAACCTCACAATCGAGGTCGAAAGCACCAGAGGGCGGCGGCCCCCCATAAAGGACATTGGCTTGGCGCACCGCTCGGTCGAAGCACTGCTTCAACAACTCCTCGGACTCCTCGAAGTTGTGATCCAACTCGGCTTCAACCTTGTCCTTCGCGGCCTGGAGGGCGGCCAGTTCAGCGGTCGAGGACGAGAGTTTCTCATCCCTATCTTCAACCATCTCCTTCAATTGGGAGATCTTCGCCGCCACCCTCGCCGCCTCGGCCTCCCCCGCCGCCAAACGCTGCCTCGCCTCGGCAGCGTCTTGAGAAATCTTGGTCGAGAATTCGTTGTTAGCAGCCAAAGACTGCTTCAAATCTTCAGTGGCCTCGACCAGCTGATGCTCCAACCAAGACACATCCTCGGAATAACGGTCTCGCCCTTGCATCCCGTGCTGGATAAGGACAATCGAGCGACACATCAACTCGAGGTCGCTCCTCAGCAGGTCCGAGGGGGAGACGCCTCAGATGGACTCCCGAGTCTCCTCAGGGAGGGCCACATGAACTCTTCACGTGAATTGAAGGCTGGCCCCCATAAGATCGAGGGGTGACGACGAAGCTCCAGCGTCAGCCTCGGGCGGCCCAGCCACACGTTCGCGCGCCGGGGTAAGGGCGGGTCTATCTCGACCATCTCTCGGTGAGGTGGAGGTGTCGGTATGGATCCCAACGATCGGGTGGTGGTGGCAGTGTTCCCACCATCCCGTGGACGTTTCTTGGACTTCTGGGAAGGGCCGACCGAGCCCCTATCAGCCCGGGCCGACCGAGCCCCTATCAGCCCGGGCCGACCGAGCCCCTATCAGCCCGGGCCGACCGAGCCCCTTGTTGAGGGCAGCACCTCAATGCTACGACGACCCTTCCGCTCGGCCGCCCGCTGCTTGTGTTTGTCAAGGGCGCTAACATCGGTCGGTCTTTCTTGCACCATGACTCTTGCAAAAAAAAAAGATTACAAGTGTTAAAAAGAGCCAGGAAACCGACCGACAAAGAAAGGCTCAAGGACTCATACCCCTAACGGCCACCCAGCGAGCCCCCTCGGCATAGACACCGATCAACAACCGAGTGGGAAGCCTCATTGGGAGTGGGTCGAAGAGGGAGAGAATCTCGACCTCATTGTCACTCTTCGTCGGCCTCGGCCACTCCTTAAAGTCTCGAGGCTTAGCAGTCCAATATAGAGGAAACCGAGACCGACCAACCTCATCCAAAAAGAAGGTCGTCGCCTCTGGCCGAATGATTACTTTAACAAATCTTTCCTTGAATCTCTTGTAAGAGACAACAAAGGAATTAAAAAGAACGCTCCTCGATCGGCCGACCAGGGAGTGCCAAGAGGCAGGCTAGGTGGGGTTAGAGGTGTAATAGCAAAGGAAAGAAGAAGTGATGTGATTCCAATAGCCACAAAGAACAAGATTCTTGACACTTTGAGGAATCACCTTGAGCTGGAAAATGTAGAGGCACTTTCTTGGAAGTTGGATCATAGTTCTAAGATCAAGAACTCACCAAAACAAGTACCAAATCCCAAACTCATTTGGATGAACCAAATATTGTCAAATTGAATCAACAAAGGAGAAGGAAAAGAACAAACCGA
>Ga0123341_1002173_pt1 | contig 15867 bp, 12 predicted proteins | sample Turbeapinknodule_FD_89959 | JGI IMG/M metagenome (GOLD analysis project Ga0123341, IMG submission 89959) | Root nodule microbial communities of legume samples collected from Mexico - Turtle bean Mexico pink nodule | ecosystem: Host-associated > Plants > Roots > Nodule | place: Mexico: Nepantla... | reverse complement strand
ATATCTAAAGTAGTTTCTATTATTAATAAAAATTTATAAAGTAGTTTCTAAATTAGTATCTAATCATTAGTTACCTAAGTTTTAACTACTTACTACTTTATATTCTAAATTAGTATTTATTTATCTTTTAAAGATTAATTTAGAATCTAAAATATTAGTAGCTAAAATCTTGGTAGCTAATTTAGATACCAATTTATAATTTTTTTTATTAAACATAGAAACCACTTTCAATACCAATAATTTTTTAGTCTCTAAAATAATATCTATTTTAGTCAATATAGTGACTAATTATTTTTTGTCTCTAAATTTAGTTGTTATTTAATGATTTTCTTATAGTGAATCATCATAACAACAATAGTTTTGATTGACAGTATGCTTATACCTACTATAAACAACATGGTCTTTACATATGCTTGTTTCATTTTGCATGTTGAACTTTCTCTTTGATAAGATTGGACCATCTCCTTCCCCTTTGGTGAACATACGTGGTTAAGGTTGATGTTTTATATTGTTGAAATTGAAACCATGGTCAATTTTGGAGATTTCAATCACAGACAATGCATGAATATTTCCATTGAATTGATGTTCACTATGCTCTTATTGATATCGAAATTTTGAAAAATAAAATAAAATTTATTTTTGTAAGAGAAAATGTATGATTTAGTTTTGTTTCCATTAAAGTAGGTTATTTTATCTAGTTTTATATTTTATGATTATATAATTTAAAAAAACTTAGTTGGTATAAGTAAGTATGTAATTTATAGTATAATATAAATGTTTAAAATATTTTAAAATAGTCATTTAAATATGAAGGTTCAATTGGCTTCAAAAGGGAAGGTTGAATGGAGCTTAAATTCAATTCATGGAGTATTAAGCAATTAAAAGTAACATCTAAATAAGAGTAGAGTGAGAGAAGTAGACAAAGATTTATACTGGTTCACCCAACAACAAGGGCTACGTTCAGTCCCCTCAAGCAACCCGCATATAGGCCTTTGAAATGTTTACATTGCAACTTTAGGGTTTATTCAATTCTTCATGTAACAATTAGACACTTGATAAGGAAATAATTGCCCTGATTGTATTTTGTGTATAAGACTTTTCAAAATATTTCTTTATCTCCCTCTAATATCAACTTTGTAGCTTTAATCTTCTTAACTTGAATATTTTGATCAATCTAGCATGTGGATAATTTTCTTCTTCAATGCATTAGACACTTAATATGGTAAGTCTTACTCTGATTGATCTTTGCATGTCTTGAGCTTGTGAGGGATTTCAAATTCTTTCTTTGTATACTTTAAATATGATCATTCAGACTTTAATTATCTTTACTTGAATATCTGCTCAAATCTCCCACATTGACATTCTTCTTGAATGCGCCAAACGCTTGAAATGGAAACTTAAGTAATCTATGCGTTCTTGAGTTTTCATAAATATTTCAAAATTTTCTTTAACAATTATTTGATTAGAACAGTAGTGGTAGAAGCTTAGAAGGCAACATTTTCTTTGTTGAAATTGTTGCATTTTTAACACGTATTTGATTTTCAAATACTTTCTTCATATATATGAACTTTTTCAATCTCTGGATTTGGATCTTTCGAATTCTGTACTACTCATCCTCTCTTTTGTATTAGACGTTGAAATCGAAAACTTCATATATGAGTCTTTAATACATTGTATCTCTCGTTTGCAATTTGAAACATTTTTCTCTTTGCAAATCTTCATTCACATTGCCTTTATACTGCTTCACTATTGATCTGCGCAAATCTTGTTTCCCAACTTCATCGTTTTTCCGCTAAATGTTGAAATTGAAACTTTGGCTTTCAACTTTATATGTGCTTTATGTTCCTTTAACCATTTATGGGAACAAAATCAATATCAGTGAACATTATAATTAATATAATAAATCATGGGTATCACTGAAACAAAATCTTTATAATATCTTTTAATTATTGAGACTTTCTTTTCTTAGATTTTTCATCTTTAATGTACTTTCAAATTCTTTTCAAGTTAATATTAAATCATAAATTTGTCGCATAATTACATTTAACATGGATATTATTTCACTAAAAATTTAGAAAATGATCATGCTCTATTTTATGAAATCTTTATAGTAAAATATTGTTCATACAAAACTTTCCAATATAGTCTTAAATTTAATTCTATTTGCACAAATGTATTCGAAAACATTTAAAACCAATATGGAAAATGTTTTTCATTCACAAAACATGATCATAAAATAGGCACAGGATATTTGAGAATTTTCAAGTTTTGTGTTACGCTATCAAATATGAAAATTTTTCAAAATCATTTAACTAATAATCTTATTTGAAAATAATATTTGCAATGATCTAAAAATGTCAAATAAGATTTGGAAACATAAATGCAGTATCATAAAACATTTTTAAGAATGTAAATATTAAGTATGGACACTTCCCTTACGCATTGGTTTGTCTAACAAGTATAAGATGCTTGTATCATCTTATATGTGCAATCTTCATGTTTGTCTGATGACTTGGGAATAAATGCTTCAATATTGTTTGACGAGATCTTCTGATAAGTTTGTGAGCGTTAGGATAATCTCGTAAGATCTTTTCATGATCAGTTGTATTGTCTGATCTATCATCTAACGTGATCTTCTCACGAGGTTCGTCTGATACAAACTTTTCTCATATGATCGTCTTATATGTCTAACATTCTTCATTTCCAGTGTTTTCTTTGGATATTTTTACCACTTAGAATATTTCTATAACATAAGCACAAAGGCTAGATCATTTGAGGATCTTCTACAATGAACATGTTCCATTGGTTCGTTTAACAGAATTTTCTATTGAATCGTCTAATGGGTTTAAAGACAGTTAGTCTTGCTCATATTCTCTAATGTTTTTGTCTAGGCTTATACCAAAATACACCTTATAGTGATTGTTATCATAAAAAACACATAGACGCTCAAAGCATGGGATTGTCTGATGGGTATTAGATCGTCTATTGACTTAACAAAATATTGTACGAAATTTTACATCACTTAAAAAGAAAAATTTTAGGAAAAAAATTATACATTTATTTGTAGGTATAAATTATAAGATAAAAAAATATGTGTGTCTTTAGTTAATGTGCTTTATTTTTATCGAAGTAATTTTATTCACATTTACTTTTGTATTCATGCACACATTGAGCAAACTTTAGTTTCTTTTTGCGATTTAGTACAAATGATAAAATTGGTGATTTGTGACAAATCTTGAATTTTTCATTTGAACAATTTATGATAATTATATTTCATAGTTTGTTAATACGCACAAATTAAGTATAACCTTAAATTTGGTAGAATTTCGATTCAAACTTTAGGTGCATACCTAATTGTGGTGCATTGTTTAAGAACACTTTTGATTTTATGTATTCTGGATAATTACACAAAATGTTGTCAAAATTTATCAAATTTAAAACAAAAAACTTAATTTGTCAGTGTAAAAAATTATGAAAAATATTTTCATAAATGTGTAGAATCTCACTGTTCTTGTAGGTTGACCTGCTCGCGGATTGACTCTGATGACAAGCTGGGGCTCCTTCTGTCTCTGCTCTTCCCTTTGTTGTGCTGGAACGCGGCTCCATTGAAACAGGAGGGGGCCCTACCTGTTGATTTCACTCCGAAAATCAAGTGAGCACAAGGTTTATAAGAATTAAGAAGTAACAAGTTTAAGTCTTAGAAACACCGTACCTTAATCTGGGGATTCAAGCCCCTTTTATAGCTTACCTCTTGCAACAACTTTTTATAACGAGAATCCAATCTCAACTGAAAGCATACTCAACTGAAAAATATTTTGTTCAAGGGCACACTCCCACTGTGTTGCAACAAAATGAAATCTCTCCTCTTGGGAGTGCATAAAATAATAACAGCATAACCACCAGGGTACCAACTCATGTACTAGCATCAGGGGTCTAGTCTGTTCGCGTAGGCACGCTCAACGTGGTGTTATGCTCCTTTTCATCATACATGCAACCTAACCTTTACGTGCCCTAACACACATGGGCTTAGGTTTAAAGAAAGCATTTTACTTGAACTAGACCTTATGCGCACTAAGCGCACCCCTAGGTCCATAATTACCCCTTGCTAGCCACCTAGGCCTTATGCATGAAGGATTACCTTAATTATACAAAAAAGGACTTATACATACATCTGGCGCCCAATCACATAGCCCGCTATCTTGGCTCAAGAGCCGAGCTGACCTGACTGCGCCATATACCAAGGTTCGACCACCGAGTGCTGAGTTTTTAGCTCTCTGGTCCAGTACACAAGCCCCCTAGTCTCGAGTTGAGCTTGCTTCAGTGAAGGGACTACTTGCACGCCCTTGGCAACTTACGTTTCCTTCTCGTAGTGGCGGGTGTGGCGTAATGCACGAAGCGTCATTGAGATGACGTCTCACCATACTCCATCGTGAGCGTACACGTGGCTTTCCATCAACGGTTGGAAGGTATTACCGCTTGCTCTTCCCAACATTGTTTTACTTAACGTTCAAAAATCCTCAGTGCTTCTCACTGTGTCATTTCTCCTTTACGAAGCTTTCGCGCCTCTCTCAGACTCTCTGCACCTCCTTCCTCAACCTGGGAAACCATCTCGCCTCGACTCACCCCCTGAACCCAGGTACTTCCTTCTACTCAACCCATGACTATGTATTGGCATCATTGTCTGATTGAAGCTTTCATTATAATCATATCACCTAGGCTAAGACTGTTCTGTATTCATTCTTTTCTGATTATGATGATTGTTATTCCTGTTAGTTTCATCATTTTCCTTGAATATGAAATGCGTGTTGTTTTCTTTGCCTGAATGTGTGTCTGCATTTGCTTGTTGTTTTATGTTCTAGATACTCTGTATGATGGATTACCGAACCATGTACCCCTGAACACCTGAGAACCTTCTAGAGGAAAACTCCATATGCATCTCTCATGAGAAAATAATGATTTACACGAAAAGTGAATTCCCCGAGAAGTGTATTATTGTATTTAAGAAAGTTCTCCTTCACTTACTCTTGTACAATTTTTAAAAAGAACTTCTTACCAAAATCAACGTCGCCTCAGCCCAACTACATCCAAATAGTTGGGCATTTGATTGGGGTTTCTCCATTCTTTGCACACATTTTAGCCTTTTGCCATTTGTGGAAGTCTTCTTATACTTCTTTGAGGCCAAGCGTTTGGGCCGCCAATTGTGGGTTTCATTTAATGGAGTGGCTGGGAGAGCATTACTATCGCTCTTCTAGCAGTTGTATAAATCAAAGGCAAGTTTCTAAAGGTGCGCTGCAACAAGAGGGACCCAACTCTTCTAGATGGGTTTCCCATATGCTGGACCTAGAAACCAACTTTCCAAGGTGCTCGGTGCCTAGAAAACATGCCGCAGCGAGAACAAGAAGTGTGCCACTTCTTCTCCAACCTAAAGGTGGTTTTTGATATGGCCACCCTCATAAGCCAAGAGTTTTCCCAGGGGGAATAAAAACGTACATTGGTATCTTCTCATTCTCTTGCTCTTAGTGATTCTTACTTACTTTTTGTTATTGAACTTCTTTAGTTGTTCTTGCAGACAACATGTTGGGCCGACTCAACAAGAAAGATTTGGTAGCTAGAGCCAAGAAGATTAAGGCGACTACCCAAGAACTCCCCTCTGAGGACCTTAAGTTGAAGGTTGTTGTCGACACCGCCCTTGCTTATATTACGATGAGGAGACCTATTCTGGGCCGATCTTCAAGAGGAGGCGGAAGACCACCACTGAACTCTCTGAGCTCTCAGTCTCAGATGGGCGTGCTCCTTTGCAGCAGGCTCCTCCGCCAAGGCCACCTCCCCCTCGTGACATGGTAGTGGTGCAGGAAGGTGAGGGCACAAGCGCTCAAGACCAAGGACTATGGGACCATAACTTGGATGCCCCTTCCTTCCCTGAGAAGGTCCTACTGCTCACCAAGACCAAGGAAAAGCTAGATGGCCTAGAGGAAGATCACTTGGTGGGGCAGGCTATGAGGAAGCTGGGGTAGGCTCTAGCCACGAGTTGCCTAGCTATCTCCAAGTTAAGGGAGTGGAAAGGGTCTGTTATGAAGAAGTCCCATGAGGTCACCAAGCTCCTACACTAGGTTGGAGGCCTCAAGCAGAAAACGAAAAAGCTTCATGAAGAACTCCAACAGTCTCAACAAGAAGCTAAGGCTCTCCTGAATGAGAAGTCCAATGAAGCCTTAGAATTATCTAACAATAATGTGAGACTCCAAACTGAGGTGGAGAGGCTAAGGGAGGAGTTGGCCTAGAAGAATGAAGAGCTGGTTCAGAAGGGTGAGGAGCTGGTGAAAGAAAGGGAAGCCCTCACCGATGACACTACTAACTCATACATGGCGGGCTTTGAAGACGTCGTTGCCCAAACCTCAGGAATCTATCTTGGGATGGACTTTTCCCAACTCGGCTTAAGCATGACGGTGGTGGACCAACAACTTGTGGATGAGTAGCGCTCTTGTGTAACATGCTGCCCTTTGTGGCACTATGAACAATTCTAATCTTTTAAGGACATATGTTCGCTTATTTGACTTTTTTAGCTTTGGTAAGCCTTGACTAGTATGTTAACAATGCATTTCTTGGTGAAACACAACTTGTATAGACTTATCATCTAGTAGTAAAATAACCAACTATCCAAACAACGTAATGCACCAACTTAGTATGGGAAATCCCAATGCTCTGGTAGTGCTAACCTGTGGATGACTCATACCCCATGGCCGCAAAGAATGTTTCACTCGCTCCAGCGTTAATTGATCACGTGAGCAAGGATCAAGCCTCTCGATCTTGTTGAATAGGACCTGCATGCTTAGAAGGACCACTCACTTTTTTAGCGTAAACTTTCCCAGTATCGAGGATGACTTAAGTATCTGACTTGGGTGTTAATCTCCACATCAAGTCTACTCTTAAGTAATTTCCTTTCTTTTCTTGGAGTATCTGACTTGGGTGTTAGCTTACACATCAAGTCTACTCTTCACACTTCGTGGTGAACTGCTACCCCATCAGGTCAGCTCGACTATTTGGCTCAGGGTACGGGTCATGAGTTTGAACTAGGTTGTTTGTAAGCCCGTTGTGGCATAAGTAAAGTAATCTTTTTATACGATAGTATAAGGCGACTTGTAAAAGGGTATTTTGAACCTAGAGGTACGCTTGGTATATGTGGTGTGTAGGTCAAGTAAATCTTTCTCTTAACTTAAGTACGTGTGTTCTAGGGCACATATTGGTTAAGTTGCATGCATGATAAAAGATAACATTGAACCATGAGTAGGGTGCCCATGTGAGTAGAATATCCCCCTGATGTTGATGCATAAGTTGCTGGCAAATGGTTTTTTTGTTGTTATTTTATGCTTTTAGTAGAGATAAGATTCTTTTTCTGGTGTAGCACTGTGAGTAAAGGTGCTCATAAACAAAATGTTTTTCTATTACGTATGCTTTTGGTTGAGATTAGATTCTCATGAGAGAAAGTTGTTACAAGAGATAAGCTATAAAAGGGACTTCAGACCTAGGTAAAGGAACGTTGTTTCTGAGACTGAAACTGAATATTTATTTGATTTTAGTAAGCTCTTACTAACTTGATCTTCAAAGTGTGATCAACAGGTAGAGCCCCTCTATTTCAACGGAGCCACGTTCCAGCGCGACAAGACGTAGAACAAATTCTAGATGAGACAGAGCGGAGATAGAGTTTGTCACCAGAGTCAATCGGCGAAAAAGTCAACTGGCGAGAACAATTTTCAATTCGAACCCCAATTCAAATCTTTCCCCAATTTGAATATGTTTATATGAACCAAATGAATTGTATGAGATATGTCTTTTGGAATTTGACCTTGGTCAGTCTTGTACTACATTAGGAAAAACTTAGTTTTTGTTTGAAAAAACAAACGCGACTTAGTGGTTATTATACATCTAGCCAATGGGATGTTACGTAAATAAGGAAAAAGAAATTAATGCCACATGAAGAGCATTGAAGGCATCCTTTACGATCAAGGTCATTAGGCACAAGGAAGACATTCAAGTGAGCTAAAGCTCCTCAACAACCAAAAATGGATTTCTATATTTTCTATCACCTATTTAAAGCAAGACAAGGAGAAAAGGATATGACACAAAGTTGCATAATGCTAAAAATCTGCCTAGGATGTCTCTTTGGGGATTCGACCTAGGTCAGTCTTGTACTACATTAGCAAAAGCTTAGTTTTTTGTTTGAAAAACATACGCGACCAAGTGGTTATCATACATCCAGCCAATGGAATGTTACGTAAAGAAAAAAAAAGAAATTAATGCCACATGAAGTTCATTTAAGGCATCCTTCACGATCAAGTTCATTAGGTGCAAGGAAGACATTCAAGTGAGTAAAGCTCTTCAAATACAAAAAATGGATTTGCAAAGGCTATATTTTCTATCACCTATTTATTTAAAGACGAGACAATAAGAAAAGGATATGATACAAAGTTGCATCATGCTTTAAACTCTACCCAAAAATATTCTATGCCACAAAAATCTTCATAAAGCATATTATTTTGGTTTACATAGCAAACTAAAAAAGAGTACACAAACCTGGTATACATCGAAAGACACTAGTTCTCTCTAGTGAGCAACCCTATGATCTGTTGATCACTATTCAAAATATTTATTTTTATCTTAGCCATAAGTGTTTAATTTCACAAAGATTCGGTTATTTTCGAATAATTGTTGTTCAAAGAATACTCTTAAACGGGTTAGCTAGGGGCAATTATTATCTAAAAGAATACTCAAATTTAGTTAGGGGTGGTTGTGTGTCAAAGAATACTTGTTTATCCAGGTTTTGTTGTATTCCAAGGAATACTCGTTTTAGCCAAGAGTGATTGAACTTTGAAAAATACTCGTTTTAGCCAAGAGTGATTGAACTTTGAAAAATACTCGTTTTACCCATTAGTGGTTGCGTTCCAAAGAATACTTGTTTTAGCTAGGAGTTGTTGTGTTCCAAAGAAAACTCGTTTTATCAAGGAGTGGTTGCGTTTCAAGGAATACTCGTTGTAGTGAGGAGTGACTGCATTCCATGTATTACTTATTTTAGGCAGGAGTGGCTGTTGCGTTCCAAATAATATTCGTTTAAGTCTAGAGTGGATGCGTAGCTAGGAGTGAATATGAGCCCAAATAATACCTAAGGGTTTAGCCACAAGTGGTCATAAGACAAAATAGTACTCAACGCGTTAGCTAGGAGTGGCTATTTTTCGAAACAATACTCATTTCTAACTTCTTAGAATTAACATGCTTAGTAGAACTCAATCTGTTGATTGAGAATTAGACACAGTCTACTTTGTCATACAAACCACTAAAAATATATTGTGTATCTCTCTTTCTCCTTATCTCCTTTACATTGCATATATTATTATTCATACTAATCCAAGAAGAAGGAGACCCATTGTAAGAATCAGTTTTTAGCACATTTTAAACAATTAAATTTTTTAAGTTGTAAAGTGGCATCTATCGCATTTCATCGGAAGAAACAGAGGTTAAAAAGCTATGAATAGATCGCTTGTCATACATAACTATTGTTTGAGTAATCATTATGAGACGATACTTCCAAAATTTTTTAAAAAGTTATTAAAACACAATTCAACCCTCCATTCTTGTGTTTTTCCAATTTTCTAGAAAACTTTTTGAAATTTATTGCAAAACAAATTCAAATGAAGGCAGTTAGACAAAGTTTTAATTTGGTAGACATACTATCAAGAGGCTTTCATAAGATCAACATTTAATGAAGGGAGTCAAACACAAATTTATGTTGACAAATGCATTGTCAAAATATTTTCGGAAATCATGTTTTAGAAACAAAAACTCTCATTCTTTGGTTAAAGGCTTATGAATAACATGCAATTTAAAGAGATAAGAGAAAAGAGATATTTATACTTGATGTTTTTATATTGGTTTGTTTTTAAACACATACTATGTCCAGTTCTTGATCAACATGATCAAGTTTAAACTAGCAAACTATCGTTGCAAAGTACAAAGTGAGTATTCTTTGGATCCCAACCACTCCTAGCTAAAACTGAGTATTATATGACTTGCAACAACTCCTAGCTAACATTGAGTATTATTTCATATTCATCTACTCCAGGCTAGGACTAAGTAATCTTTGGAAAATAGTCACTCCTGGCTAAGCTAACTATTCTTTGAAATACAACCACTCATTGGTAAGATAGAGTATTCTTTAGAACACAATCACTCCAACTAAGAAACTTTCTTTTTATAAATGATCATAGGTTTACTAACTAAAAAAAGATATTTTCCAAAGACAGATACAAGGTCAAGAGCACACTTTTAGATTGTTAATGAAGATGAACAATGTTTTTTTTTCTCAGTTAGAGCATAAGTAATATTAAATATTGCAAGAACTTTAATATATATGCTCATTATCAATCTATCTTCTTCAAGGGATCCCCTATTTGTAGAGGATGCAAAGAAAGAGTCGTTGCAAATCCTTGCTTGAGATCTTCACAAAATGCCTTCTTCTTCAAGCTTGTGTTTGTCCATCTTCAAAAATAGAGATGCATTGAATGCTCTTCATGCAACATTAATTGAATATCTCTTCTTCAAGTAATATTCTAATACACGTCATGACTTATCATGCTTAGGTAAGATAACTTCTATCCAAACTATAGTAAAAAGCATGACCTTATGAAGTTCGTCGTCTTTATAGAGTTGACATTTGATGAGCATACTTTTATTCACACCTAATAACTTTAATCATAGATTATTGGACTATAATCATGAATAAATCCATTTTTTAATTAAGATTTATATAATTAGGTTTATTTGGGCCTTAACTATTATTTTTGTTTATTTTGTGAGTATTAATTAAGATTTATATAATTAGGTTTACTTTGGTCTTAACTATTATTTGTGTTAATTTTGTGAGTAAACGGTCTGAAGGAAGTGTCGAGATTTACGAACGGGACAAATATGCAAAAATTTTAGTTGCTTCTTTGAATCAAAATAGAAGTAAATATTTGAAAGGATTTTATGCAAATTAGGAGAGATTTTGTCCACCTAAGTAGGAAAGATTTTGTCCACCTAAGTAGGATAGATTTTCTCAACCTAAGTAGGAGATATTCTCTCCACCTAAGTAGGAGTTGAGTTTTCTCCACGATCTTCTCCATCATCTTCTCCACTAAAAGTGGTTCCTCCACCATGGAATGTGTATATTGTTGTTAGTTTGTGTCCTAATTAAGGGGAACCATAGAAACACACAGAGGACACAAATCTCTCTAAGTGCATAGCCGTGTTTATTTTTCTTCATTTTTATCTTTGTATTTTTGCCTTTGCATGGAAGGCTAAACATTTTTTGTTGATTCCTTTGTAATTCCCCATTGAGTTTTGAGATTCTGATCAATAAAAGTTTCATTTTTCATTTCTCAGTAGCATTTTTTTAAATCTTTAATCTCCTGGAAAACTTGTTTTTATGAGAGATTGTACTTGAATGCATGATTGAAAGTCTTCCTTGCCTTAAAATTTGGTTTCTTAGTTAGTTTGTATTCTCTTGATTAATTTCTTGGGTGCATGATTCAAGAAAAAGGAGAGAAACATCCTATGAGTACACTCATGGATACAAGAGGAGTATTGAATACACCAGTAGACACATATTTTGTTGACAATGATTCAGTTGAATTGGATTAACGCATGTTTGATTTAAGTTTAATCGTGTGTGAGAATTGAAGGGTGGTGATAATCTTTAGATAACCTATGAGGAATTCATTGGTGGAGGAACTTAGGAGTCAACCTACATATTATCTATTGTTTTTCGTCTCTTTTATATTCTTTTACTAAACAAACATAACCCCCATTTTTTAGTTTTACTATTATTACCAATCCAATTGTGTTGTAGTTTGAGAGCTAGTTTTCATTGGATTCACACTTGAGTTCATTAGGAGATGACTTGGGGTCAATAGACCTTCTATACTACTTTTTCTCATTGTCAGACTATCCATGGATGAGCATCAAATGGATCTATTTGGATAGTTTGATGGCGTAAAAACTTTGATTTGAATGCCAAATGACGCGCATATCAAAATTTAGGCTTTTTAGAATGGTTGTTGGTGTAAAGCATATTTAACACGTTCTTCAAGAGATCATTGATATAGACAACTCTTTGGAAGATCTTCTTGTAAAATGAATAGAAGAAACATTCTTTGCAGTGTAGAATAAGTTTATAATATAAAAAATGTTCCATGAAATGCTTAAGACCATGTGTCTTTATCCTATATCTAAGTGAAAACTTATCAGACAAAGATGTTATGTTTTTGTTAGTCAAACGAAACACTTGTGTCTATCATGATCTAATACTTAAAAGTAATGTTTTATACTTTTACTGTAAAACACTTAATCAAAATAAATTGGGGTTTGTTGAACTTTAATTTAACAACAATGAATGTATGCTATTTTTAATGTTCAAAAAATAGTCTTAAGGAATCATTTTATATGAAAATAAAAAACTTTCAAAAACCTTTCGCAAAGGCCTATCAAACATTGTTTGTGAGTCATTTGATGGATTTATATAACATTGTTGAACATGGGAGCTTTGATGTTTCAAATCCTCATGGAGCTTGAAGATATGTTGCTCTTTAGTTTTTGTTTAGAATATTAGGTTGTTTAGAATCTTTGTTAAGATCAGTTCTTAATCCTACACAAAGTTTGGTCAAACAGTTTTAAAGAAATAAAGTGTTTTTCCAAGCAAAGGGGAAAACAACCAATTCATTTATCGAGATAATCGGTTGTTTGTCACTTAGCTGGCTTGAGTTTTTAAAACTTCTTTTTGAATTAGTTTTGCAACTTCCTGACTCATTCAACCGATTAAATCGTGGTTTCAACTGGTTAAATGTATGTTTTTATAACAACTTTTTGAAAACTTGTTTTAACTAATTCAACTGATTAAAAGTGCCTTAAACGACTACATTTCAAGTGCTATAAATATAGCCTTTCTTTCAAAGAAAAATACATAACAAATACAACAAGTATTGATACAGATTTGAGATCAAAGAAAGATATTTGTTTTTGAAAGGAGTTTTTCAAAGTGCAAGATTTCTGTTTAAGCTTTGTTGTGGTAACAAGATTTGATCATAGGGTTTCCTGTATTGTGCGAATTCAAGTGTTTTCTATCCTTGTGTGGATTCTTGTAATAGTACTTCTTTTACCTGCTGTGTGTGTTTGAAATCCTGTAAAGACAGAGTGTGTTCTGTCTTGAGGTGTTTGGTGTTGCAAAGAGGGTGAATGGATCTTGTGGGTAGGTCACCTCTTTGTGGTGTGTTCTTGTAATCTGGTTTTGATTACTAGTGGAACTCAGATGTTGTTTTGAGAACTGGATGTAGCTCAAGAGTGAGTGAACCAATATAACTCATGTTGTGTGAATCTCTCTATTTCTTTCTCTTTATAACTATTTGATAATTCTGTTTCTGCTACTGGTATAAACAACCGGTTAAATCATGATTTTAACTGATTAAAATTCTGAAAGTTGTTTTTGTATCATTGATTGATTACTTTCCTTAATTGCTTATCTGCATTCTAAATCAAGTCTTTGCTCTTTCATAAAACAATTCACCCCCTTCTTGTTTAAGCCATCAATCCTTACAAACATGTTCACAAATCTTTTAAAGGGATAACAAACAAGTAATGTAACCTATAATAAAAGGATCACCAATAAAATAATCTAATAATAACATTAAATATTGTGTTGAAAAAGTATTATTTTATAATCATGGGATGTTACACCTATACACCCAATAAAAAATTTATTCAGTTGTGGCCACAGCACCAACTTCTCATTTTCATAGTAGTTTTCTACTTTTCACTTTCCTTTTACTCAATGTGTGGAACTTTGATGAATAGCTACTTGAAAACAATAAATCCTTCTTTCATCAAAATTCTCACATATTAAAAGATAATAAAAAAGAATCTAACAATTGGGGAAGTATGATATGAATAAGAGACTTTTAGATAGAACACTTGAATTTTGATGGAGAATTTCCCATGGGTGGTAGGAATTTACACTTGAGGAAGATATTGTTAGAATTCAAGTATGAATTTGAGTTCGACATTGACTAAAAATAAAAAATTTGAGCAATATATAAGAAAATACCCACAAACTTATTGCTTTAAAGTGTTAGGTTTAGAATGATGTCATGATTTGTTATAGAGATTTATTTTTGATAAAAAATATCCATGTATCCCTCAAAGACCCAACATCCATGCATGATAGTTAAATATTAGTAATCTTCTTAATTACTTCATATTAAACAGCTACACTACCCATTCTTTCTGTTTTCTCTAACTTTTAAGAATAGAAATATGAATACGATTTTGAGCATTACTGGTTGGTTGCATTACTGGCTTCAACTTTGACGGTAACCCTTATTCAAATACCTTCTTTTAAGTTTCTCTCTCACAAATCCTATTCGAGGAATTAAAGAAGAATTTGCTATGGTCCCGATAAACAAGTTTGCAATGTACGACTTGTCCCACATTTACTATAGTTTGTATTATAATTTATTAGATTAGTATTTATGTTTAACATGCTCATTTATTACATTATTAAGCTAATAAGTGCATTAGTAAAAATTAACAAAGAAAATAGGAGACACGTTCCTTGACATATTTGCATGCCTTCTTTTAAAACGGTACGTTAAAGATTTTTGAAATGATAGGGATGAGAGCGTTAGCAAATAAAGAAATCAAATAGGATCTTTGTGTGGGCACTATATGTCAACCACAATCATTCACAGGCATTTATTTGTACGGCCATATTAAGGTATAGTTAGGTTTCATTATGGGTACTTTTTTGGGTTTCTTTTGGTAAGTTTTTATTCTTTAAATTTTGTTGGGAGAGTATGAGAGGTAGTTTTTTTTTTGTAGAGGAATCAAATACCTCCATTATTTTTATTTTTTCATTTCTCATAAAAACTTTCTGCAGAAAAAATTGAGGGCAACACAGAAAATGGTAACATAAATAGTAGGTTTTATTCCAAAGGGAAGTAGCACAAATCTGGCACTAACGAGGGATACTCTGCAGAAGTTATTTGAGGGGTCGGAGTGTGTCTAGTCAATATTTATGATAAGCTTGGTCGATAATTAATTCGGAACTTGTGAGTTGCATTCATGCCACGATATTATGTTCATAGAGCTGACCTTATAATAAAATCTGGTTCACACAACAAAATTCTAAGATGTCATGTTACTTTTTCGTACAATATTGGTCCATATGCCTTTTATGGTATGACCAAGAATTAGTTTAGTATTTCATCAAATATCTTTTATATATATATATATAATGAAGTTTATATACATATTTAGGTTGGAATTGTAAAGTGATTTTGGGTGTTAATATACTGTTTTCAATAAAATATAATTTATGTTTAGTAAACATTTTGACCCGAATAACATCAAACACTTGCATATAAGTATAAGTATCTGGACAGCAAATGTGATTAAGAGAAGTTCTTTAAAACGAGTGCAATTTAGGAACTATGTAATGACACTAGTGCAAAAACCCTTATTTACAACAACTAATATACAACATTTCACTACCAAACATTATCTATTAAATTGTGGTGGTATTTTTGTAATTAAAACTAGTAGATAGACAATGGTTGTAAGAAAAACCGTTGTCTATTTAAATCACATAGGGAATAGACAACGGTTCTAACCCAACAACTATTGTTTATTTTCTCTGTGATTTAAATAGACATTGATTCCTCTTACCACTACAAAAAAACGTGTATAAAGTGGCGGTTTTAATATGGCGGTTATTAATAACCGCCACAATCTGCCGTATAATACGACATTTTAGTAACCGCCACAATGATCCTTTAGAATATGGCATTT
>Ga0123341_1002172_pt1 | contig 15867 bp, 11 predicted proteins | sample Turbeapinknodule_FD_89959 | JGI IMG/M metagenome (GOLD analysis project Ga0123341, IMG submission 89959) | Root nodule microbial communities of legume samples collected from Mexico - Turtle bean Mexico pink nodule | ecosystem: Host-associated > Plants > Roots > Nodule | place: Mexico: Nepantla... | reverse complement strand
TAATTTTTTTATTAATAATAAAAATTATTTTAAATACTAATAATTTTTAATTTTTTAAATAATATTTAAATTAATCGTAACTAATTATTTTTGTTTCTAAAATTAATTTATATTTAATAATTTTTTTAATAACTTTAATTAAATCACGCGTGTATATATATATATATATATGTGTGAATCTTTTTATTCATTTACCTTCTAGTAATTATATTTGCGAATTCTCTATTATTATATCATGTTTGTGTGTAGAGACTTCTATGATGAATTTGTTTGAACTATTTCACAACATTTAACTATACCAATTTTAGACAAGAAAAACAATTTCTACCCAAATTCACTCAAAAGATATAATATATACCATTTGAATTCCAATAACAGTAGCTGTAAATGATTCATATTTTTGAAGCATATACATGAGTTAACTAAAGGCACTCCAAGGGAATCTCAGGGTATCGTTTCCTATCAGTACAATAATCATAGGTCATATACTTGTGTTTGATACGTTCATATTCACTTTGTCTTACAGGATCCAACTGCCAAAACTTCTGCCTATTCCACCAGTACTTATCAGAAGAACAGTTTTTGGCATTTGAGGTTAAAACTTGACACCCACTAACATCAAAACCTTGGAAACTTGCTCTGAATGGTGCATAACTCCAATCAGTTTTTGTTTTTCCTCCATTTGTTGCCCAGCTTTCTGCATCCCACAAAGTTGCTTCTATTTGCATTCCCTTTGATGGGTATCCCACTCCAATGTTCGTCTTGTTCTTGTATACCCTAATGGGCACGTTATCCACGAAAAATCTGCTAATTTCTTTCAGATACATGTATAAAAAAAGGCTTATAAAAAAACTATCAAATTCATCAACTTTAATTTTCTGAAAAATTAGTCCTATTTTTATCGTGAAAATGCTCAAGTTTTACGTTGGAAGGGTATTTTTTGCTGGTTTTTGATAAGAGTGTAGTGCATCTTACACAATTTGGTGTTGATTCCAAAGAATTCTGTAAGTGTGGAAATGTGCAGTAGGGTCAAACCAAAGACGGATTCTTTGCTCTCTATTCCCTTGGCCATCTACAAATACATTGGTTTGTAATCTATATGGCTTCCCTTTTCTATTGCCCAAGAATTCAAAATCCAACTCGTCATGCCTACCTCCTTTGGAACTTAACTGCGATGCATCAAATACATTACAAACTTTCCAACTTAATTCCATATAATAAAACATTTTAGTTACATCGTATATGTGCAATAGTTAGAGAAAAAGGTTAAATGTAGTGTTTGTGTCTCATAATCAGAAATAAAAATATTTTATAATGAATAAGTAGATGAAAAAAAATAACAACTTTTCATTTGTTAACGGTAACATTGTTTATCAAAAGTTAATTCTTTATTAGAAATATTTAAACAACTTATTAATAAAAAAAAAATCCTATTTATTAGAGTGAAAAAAATAAGTCATATTGATTAAATTCAGCTAGTTTCTTATACAAATATAATTCAATCTTTTGCTATTTTACGAGAAGCAGTAATCACCAGGAATTTAGTATTTTTTTTTTATGTTTTTACCAATTAGTAATTTTGTATAAAGACATTCTTGTGGGATGATTAAGCGTATAACCGACTACTTGAATGTTGATACTATGGCTTGTCTAGCTAAGTTTCCTCTGAAGAGCTCTTTCAGCAGAAAGAGGTTTTCCTGTAAACTAAAATTAAATTATACAGAAATTAAAAAAAAACAAGAATTTTAAAAAATTATAATTAAGATAGAACATCAACCATTTATTAACTTCAAAAATTTATTTCATTTTTTTTTTAAATTCTTTCGACTATGTCCAAGTATCTTCACAGGACTTGTATGGACAATATTTTCCCAAATTATAAGAGAAAAAAATATAATATATGTTTTTTACAAGTTGAAATGTGAGTTTCTACATAAATTCTTTATAAAAAAAATAAAAATAAAAATTAACTTCTCCATAACTTAAGATTAATTATGTACAATTTAAAAATGAAACTTTTAAAAGGTAATATAAGTAATTTTCTATAAATTAATTTATGCATAAATTAATTTTAATTTATAAAAAAATAATTTTATTTTTTTGTCACACTTTGTAGAAAAGAGTTTATAAAGAAACTCTTCTAAAGATTCCTACTTCAATGACTTTGACCTTTGACACACTAATATCAAACTTTCTTGTAATGGAATCAACCATGTGTATGTATGAGATTATCCATTAAGTAGGATGAAAGTTGAAAGAACTCACATAGAATGCTGTGACAATTCCAGCAGAATTCCTGTTTGGTACTTTGATCCTCATCTGGAACAGTCCAGACCCATATGCCATCTTTGATCCAAATCCAGATCCTTTATATAGTAATAAATCCACATACAACATAGTTAAACACATTTTTATCTCCAAAAATTTAACTAACTTTATGTTCTCATTTAATCCATCATTTTTAGTCTTTGTTTTTTACTTTTATGTTGTTAAGTCACATATCTGTGAAAAACATAAAACCACTTTGAAAGAGAAGGGTATTGTATTGCTGAAAAAAAAAATTGTTATTTAGAGGAAAAATACTAAACTATAAAGTAAAAGATAATTGAAAAATATTGAAGGCCACATAGAGGAAAATGATAAGTAATTAACCTGAACAGTTATCCATTGTGAGCTGAACTTCTTTCCCTTGGTTTAAGGACACAACATGATCATCACCCCAAACAACCTCATAGTTTTGATCGAAACTTGTTTCAGTGTCCATGCTTCCTTGGACAGGAACATGGACAACAAGAAGGAGAAGGAAAATGAAAGATTGAGAACCCATAAAACCCAAGCTATGCAATGTTGTTTGCAAAAGTTATGCATCCATATATATACACATGTGATGATGTAAGCTTTGTTTATAATTGGAAACATGCATGCAATGACCCATAATTGCATGGCCAATACGCCATTGACTTCTCAATATTATCGTCCATATCAAACCACATCATTAGGGCTTTCTTCAGAAGCAATGTAAATGGAGACTTTTTGTACCTTCATATTCATTAATAAATTAACTTTCATGAGAATATTGTTAACACTATAACAAAAGCTTCAATCAGAAATATTGTCTTTTCCCTCTTTTAGATGTAATTGGGTTGTTCTAGACTTACGTAAATATCATGCCACACCAAAATCCACAACATTCCAGCTCTTCCATTTGCTGTGCAATCAATTATAAATATTTTCTTTTGAGAAAATGTAGTGATATGTTTCATAAAGCTTCAATTGTTTGCAAAACATTTCTTACGATTGCACCACGAATATTTGCTTTGAGTTGGAGTATTATTTTAAATTATCAATTATTTGAATATAAAACATGTAATTATTAGAATATGATGTTTTATCAATGAAGCATGTAACATTACAACTTCTATTTTGTATTTCGGGCATTATACGATTAGTATTTTTTATAAAAAGTAACCAATTAAAATAGTATTTTAAAAATATTAATCTCAATTGGGAGAATTTATTTAGTAAAAATTTAATTTATTTTTTATAATAATAAAAATTGAACCAAATAATATAAAATAATTTAGCAATATATAATTATTTTTAATGTTAAATGAGTCAAATTTATGCATTAATTAAGGAAAATAAGAAACGTAAAATTTTGTTTTGATTTAATAATTAGAAAGTTGATATTAGTTTAAATTGACTCCAATGTTGCAAATATTGTTTGAGTTTGAAAGTCTTCATAATTTAGCAATATATAATTATTTTTAATGTTAATTGAGTAATTTTATGCATTAATTAAGGAAAATAAGAAACGTAAAATTTGTTTTGATTTAATTAGAAAGTTGATATTAGTTTAATTTGACTCCAATGTTGCAAATTCACATATTGTTTGAGTTTTTTTTTAATAAAAATTTTCATGTAAGGCATCATTATCCAACTTGACATCACAGTTAGGCGAACACCTTAAGTAACAACAATCATCTGTCATCACATGAAAAAAGTATTATTAAAAAAATACAAAAATATGGGGGAACTAGACAAAAACTCATGTTAACAAAAACGATATATAGGTAGACTTTACCTATTATTCATAAAGAATTCTAAAAAAAGACTAGTTGGAAACCTATTATACCAATGAAATGATTATCTATGAATAAATCCTAATTAGCCAACGTATCAGCACATGCAGTGCCTTCACGAAAAATATGAGAAACCCTAAACCTGATTTTTCCAAAGTAATTAAGACAAGTATTTCATCTATTGCAAAGCATACACGGAACATTAGTCCTAGAAGTAAACGCGACACAGCCAAGGCAGAATCACATTCAAGTCAGACATTAGTAAGCCTCATTCTTTTGAGCTTCCTCCATAACATGTATAATTCCATAAAACTCAGCAACCATAGCAGTCTAAACTTCAAGAAACGTAGAGAATAAACTCCCTCATACTCCCACAGAAAATACCTCCACAAGTAGCAAGACCAGCATACCCCCTAACAGCCTCATCAGTGTTAATTTTAACCCATCCTGGTGAAGAAAACTACCATCTAACAGGAAGAGGACGAAGAACTTTACCACTACAAATAGTAATACCCAAAAACTTAATCACGTTGAAATCCAACATATCATTCTTCATTGAAGCTTTAGACAAATTTTCCACTAGACAAGTTAAGTCCTTAATTATCGAAATAACCCTAGAAACCTCAATCTTATCCTGAAATCTAGCATAATTCCTCATATGCCATGTCATCAAAATAGAGAAAGTTACCACAACAAGCTAAATCAATTTAACCAAAGAATTATCATCACTCTTAATAAAAGAAAGAAGTCATCCTTATTAGGGAAATGAGAAGTAATAAAAATCTGTCGAACTCAACCCCAAATATGCAAAGCATTAGAACATTCAAAAAAATAAATGTTGAATAGATTCCTCTTGTTTTTCACAAAGCGTACACATAGTACATATATGCTAACCTTTATTTTGAATATGTTGATTTGTAGGAAGTCGCCCATGAAAAACTTTCCAAAGTACTAGAGTTTTGGAAGGCGGAATAGATGAAGACCAAATGAATTTACCCCAACCACATGAAACTCCTGCTTTCGAGAAAAAAAAATCCTAAACAATTTAAGAGTAAAACGACCATACTCATCTAGAATCCAATTAGGAATATCATGCTTCTCACTAACCACGATATGATTAAAAAAATGAGGCATCTGTTATAAAGACAAGGGAATATTCCAATCACAACCTATCCAAAATTGAGAGACTGTATCCAAAAGGCTAACACCATTAGATAATCCTGCAATATTTGCTAAAGAAGTAGTATAACACCATTTATCATTCCAGAAATTAATAAAAGTGCTTGTACCAAAAATCCAAGAAGTATTATCAAGTATAGTAGAATAAAACTGTTTAATTCCAGGCCAAAGAGATGAGGATCTACAAACCATTCTAAACTCGTATTTTGATTTAAGAATCCTGACTTTCAGGAGAAAACACCAAGGCCTATTACTATAAGCAAAGTTCGAAGCAAGTTTAAGAATGTATGCGTTATTTTCATGACGAAGATTAATAATCTTCAAACCTACATTCTCAAGAGGAGAACAAAGCGTATCCCAATTCACGGTGATTATGCCTTTTTTCAGACTATCACCAATCCAGATAAAATTTCGACACCACTGCTCAACTTGATCAAGAAGTGAAATAGGCTATTTATACATATTAAAACTATAAGCTAAAAATCCAATAATCATCGTATTGACCAACTGAATCCAACTCATCATGCTAAGAGATTTTCCATTCCAAGATGTTAGCTTCAATTTGACTTTATCAGCCAAAGGTTGAAGAAATTGACACTTTGGAGCACCAACAAAGATTGGCATACCTAAATAATTGCAAGACAAACAACCATGACTACAAGAAAGAATACGTTGATTTTTTGTGACAAATCTTGCAGAATTATCCACGGTGAAAAAACTACATTTTTAGAGTTATTAACATATTGACTAGAAAAATCATCATATGTTTTAAGAAAACCTGAGTTTGAATGTTCTAAGTCTTCAACTTTAACTTTAAGTTGCAAATTAGTACAAGGCATACTGAGTTCTAGCACATAAAATCTGATTCTGAATTCTAGCACAAAAAATCTGATTTTTCCATAAAATTATGAGACGACATATTAATCTTTGGGAACTATAAGAAAAAATGTTTTAATGAAATTTATTTTTATCTTGTCAAGGATTAAAATCTCCATTAAATTATTTATCAGTATTTAACAAATGTTTCATAACTCGTTAATTATCATGGGTTTTAGAGTATCTGTAAGATAACATGAGTTTCAAAGTCTCCGTAAAATACCATAAGTTTCAGAGCCTTCGTAAAATATTGTGGGTTTCAAAACCTTTGTAAAATACAATAGATTTTAGAACCTCCATTAAAGAACAATAACATGTATTTCAAAGCCTCCATAAAATACTAAGTTTCAGAGTCTTCGCAAAATATCATATACCATAGATTTTAGAACCTCCGTAAAAGAACAATAACATGTGTTTCAAAGCCTCCATAAAATACTATAGGTTTCATAAATATGAACATTTATGTGTTTTTTCAACCACAATTATTTACATATATAGTATTTATTTATCTATATTTGATAAAGTTCTCTTTAAATAAATAAAATAAATAAATGGATATAACACTTATAAATTGACAAGTTATGCATATATAACTAAATTTAAATTTATATAAAAAATTTATCAAGTATACACATTGATATTCAAACTCAAGAACAAAATATGAGTTAAAAAAACTAGAAGGAAACAGTAAAAGAAGAATACTACTATATCGCTCACAAAGCCACTTCCATATTATACTAATTCTTCAACTACCACATATGTTTCTCTTGATGTCCAGAATTAGTTCTATTAGTTAACACACTTCCTTGATCGGAAACCTACAATATAAATATGGTGAAAAATAAAACAAGTTATTTAAATTTTTAAATATTATCAATGAAGGATTGAACATAGTCAACTCGGGAGGCAATTGATCTTGATAATTTTGAACAAAAAAGTTTATCATTGCCTCAAATCTTTTGTCACGTTCTTCAAATCGTTTGTTTTTTTAATCATTATTCTATTTTGTTCATCCAATTATAACTTTCATGCAATGAGCTATATTAGAACATAATTTATCATGAAAAAGAGTGAAAAAAACTCATACACATTAAAAAATAACAAATTTATCAACAAAAGTCACACTACATTTACTACAATTGTTAATATTGTCCAATAATATTCAATGCAACAACATTTCCAATCTTGGCATAACAATTCAAAGTAAATAACACCAAATTGCTACATAATAAAATGCATGTTCAATAACTTGATTCACCAATTCAAGATAAGAAGGAGAAGATGGAGATATATTAGTGCGAGAATTCCTAGTATATCCAAACACATAAGAAGGGCAAGGTCCCAATTCCATCCCCAGACACGATCACAATGTTCTTGACTTTCTAATGATCAGCTAATGAATCTTCAATTGTGAAAAGGAATATGTATTTGATTTAATATGCTTCAATTTTTTTTCTACAAATAATAAAAATGTTATGAATGAAGCTCTCATCCAATTTGGTTGAGTTTTCGTCTTTACAAAATTATGCTTACTTCAATCTCTCTTGCCCCATCATTCACAAATTCTCTATTAACATGTTTATGTGTTGTTACCCATACTTCTCCCCTTTTAACTTAGCGACCAAGTTCTTGCTCCTATAAAATGTAACAAAAGTATATACAAATTATGATATATGATATAACTAAAATAATTGAAGAATCAAGTCATCACCTCATCTTTCTTCCATGCAGTGCTCTTAGATCCACTAGTGTGAGGAACTATTTGCCTCTTTCTATTGTCCTTGTATTTTTTGGCAATTTCCTAAACATAAATATAGTAAAATTACTAAATATAAGTAAAATAACACTTAAAAGGATAAAAATGTGATAGTCAACAAAAGAAGTCCAATGGTCTCTATTCATTCCTTTTTGACATATTGCAATAATTTCATCTCTATAACATGTTCCATCCTCTTTTTGTTGTCATAGTTGTTGTCTATACTCAACTCCATTTTGTGTTAAGTGATTTGAAGATATATGTTTCATGCATATCATATTCAACTTCAAACTTAGCCTTCAAAATTATTAAACAAGTAAATGAAAATTGAAATATAATATGAACTAAAACGTAGGAAAAAATCCATAAATCAATTACTTTAATGGTTTTCTTAAATATTTCTTCTTTGTAATCTTTGGGAATCTTCCTCCAACTTTGTTAGCAGATAGGAAATTCCTTAACATTTCTTTCAACACGATTTAAAAACTTATTCAACAATGTTATACTATCATCAATTGTTTGATTCTCGCTATTCCAGTTCACAAGAATTCTCTCATAAGTAGATAAAAATCAAATATCATTCACTGTTAATTGTTTTCTAACTTTTGTGTCTTCATTATTTGGCAAAATAAATGTGAAATTTATTGTTAATTTAAGACAAACATAAAAAAATAATACTATGTGAGCTTGCAATGTTATTGATTCAAGCTTACCAATGATATCAATAAGCCATCATACTTTGATTGTTTAGTTTGCATCTCAATATCCACATTTTCTTCCCCTTCACCATCAAATTGTAACCTTGGTGTAGGTTCATATGTAAATTCATGGATATATTCATTTTTAGGTTGATTATCAATTTGAAATTGAAATTCAAGTGCAGAATTTGACTTACTAGTAGAAAATAATTTTTTTCTTAAAACATCCTGGAAATTAATACAAGTCACCAAAATAAATATATTGTCTATGCGTTTTATATATAAGTACCAAAATGATATGTAAGTAAGACATCTTACTAGATTGAGATATTGAAAGTATTGAATTAAATTGAGATGCAAGTGGGGTGGAGGTGGATTACTATTCCCAAAAGTATGAGTATGCACATGAGGTGGGTTAATGAACAAAGGAAGATGAGTATGCACTTGAGATGTATTATTAAGCCCAAGAGGGTGAGTGTATACTTGAGGTACTCTTAATAATAAACATTAGTTAGGTTTTATCTTAAACTATCATTTTTCAAAATTAGCAACTAAACATTTTTAATTCAACTTACTTGGATCAGATGGATGAAGGGCATATGGAAACATTGTACATGAAGGTTGGATACTTCTATTTTTGGAAGGGGGTGAAACATGGTCAAAAGTGTTATCGAGAATCTCATGTTTTTCTAATTTAATCTTCCTAATTGATATTTTCTTTATCTTTGCGTATTTTTGAAACAATAACATTAATATAAGTCAAATCAAAAATTCAATTAATCATAACTACCTAATATAATGCATATATAAGTAATAAGGATGATAATTTTTAAACAAAAATAATATATAAATTCTCAATTAAAAATAGGACCTTGTTAATGATATATTCATTTTTCCATTTACAAATAAAGTTTCTAAATTTTTCTACACAAATAGTTCACATTCATGAAAAATGGCATCATTATCTTCACTCATGTCATATCAGACTCATGGCTTTAGATGCACATGAATGACTCAATATTTAACAAATTCATCCACTATATAATAAACTATTTGAGCTAGTATAGCCTGATGTATGATTCGTGATCATCATTATCACCACTGTATATCAAACGTGTAAAGTTTACTAATGTAAATCCAGATTATCTATCAAAATTCCTCTATAAGTAATTATATTAGTCCACATACATTTGAACAAAGTAACAGAAAATCGACTGTCACAACCAGGGTCAATACAACAGACGACAGGCCAAAAAAATTGATATGTAAAAATAGATAAAGAAGATTGCGAAAAACTACAAAAAAACTGAAAAGATGGTCTACAAACTAGATTTAGGATCCGAAAGTCGGTTACGTGCAGGGAAAATATTAGTACCCTTACAATGTCTGTTTGAATACGATACCTTTAATTAAATATGTGAAATGAGTGTGTTTTTTTCAAAATGTTTATTTTTTCCCAAAAATAAAAACAAAAAAATATGTTTGAATATAAAGAAAAAAATTGAAATTTTTATTTAAGGCTCAACAAGGATAAACCTTGATGCTCCGTATTTTCGTTCATATCGGGAATCAGACTTTACATAGTTCTAAAGTTAAACTATTTGAAAACGTGTGTGCTAGTGTGAGCTATGCTTTTTAAAAAGTGAAAAAACTTGAAAAAATGTAACCAAATTTTTGAAAAAAGTGAACCCAACAAACCTTAAATTTATGTTCATTACAAAAAAATAAGGGATCACGTAGTTCTGGAGGTCAAAATGTATTTTTACCTTATGCTAGTGTGAGTTAGACTTTTCCAGTTGAAACAATGCTTTTGAAAAAAGTGAAATCAATTTTTTGCTCCTACATATTTTTGTTCATAACGAAAATTAGAGATCACGTTGTTCTGAGTGTTAAACTATTTGAAAAGGGTTGTGCAAATGCGAGCCTGGCTTTTCAAAAAACAAGACCGAAATTTTGAAAGTTAACCCAACAAGGACAAATTTTGCTCCTACCTATTTTAATTCATAATGAAAAAATCAGATATCACATAGTTTTGGAACCTAGAATTGATTGGGCTAGTGTGAGTTGGATGTTTTAAAAGAGTGAACCCGATAAGAATTGGCATTCCTCCTACGTATATGTTCAAAATGAAAACTCAGGGTTCTCGTAGTTTTATAAGTTAATGATGTTTTTGAAAAAGATTGGACCAATGTGAGCTAGAATTTTTTTAAAAAAAATGAACTTGACAAGGACTAACCTTCCTACATATTTCTGTTTATAATGAAAAATCGGGGATCACGTAACTCTGAGAGTAAATTTTTATGTGTTGATATTTTTTTATTTTTATGTTTCTCAGATTTAATATTTTTTAATTTTTATTAAAAAAGGTATTGAGAAAAAAAAATATATGTACCATCATATAAATATCCATATAAATTATTTTTATTAAATATCGTATAATTTGTGCAGTATACAAATAACTAAAAATATATTTAAGAGAGAGATATAACACTCCAAAAGTTGATGATGGGAATAACAACAAATAAAAAAGGCCTAAAATAGAAGTCTAATATTTGGAACAAAAGGTGCAATAAGTAATGGCAATTTCTTTCTCCACCTTCAAATTTTTTTGAAGCACCTCCATAAATCTTTCAATTCTAAAATAACTCTTGGGTACAAGGTGCAAAATTTGTTTTTTTTTTCTAATTGTATAATTCATACCTTTTCAAACTCTAAAATTTGGAATACAAAATTGTATTATAAATTCTAGAGTTTGAAAGGTATTTTATGGGTTTAAAAATACATTCTGAACTCTAAACTTTGGAATACAATTATGTTTTCCAAAAGGTATTTTGGAACCTAGAAAATATATTCCAAACTTTAAAATTTTGAATAAAAAACTAAAAATCTATTCAAGTGAGAGATATAACACTATAAAAGTTGATGATGGGAATAACAACAAATACAAAAGGCATAAAATAAAAGTCCAAGATTTGGAACAAAAGATTCAATACGTAATAGAAATTTCTTTCTCCACCTACAAATTTTTATCTTGCACCTCCATAAATCTTTAAATTCCAAAATTACCCTTAAGTAAAAGATGTCATATTTGTTTTTTCTTTTGAATTGTATAATTTGTAGACCTTCCAAACTCTAAAATTTGGAATACAAAATTGTATTATGAATTCTAGAATTTGAAAGGTATTTTATGGGTTTGAAAATACATTACAACTCTAAACTTTAAAATACAATTTCGTTTTCCAAAAGCTATTTTGGAACTCAGAAAATACATTTCAAACTTTAAATTTTGTAATACAAAGCTAAAAACCTATTTAAGAGAGATATAACACTCCAAAAGTTGATGATGGGAATTACAACAAATAAAAAAGCCTATAATAAAAGCCCAAGATTTCGAACAAAATATTAAATAAGTAATAGCAATTTCTTTCTGCACTTCCACAATTTTTACGTGCACATCCATAAATCGTTCAATTTCAAAAATTACACTTGAGTAAAGGATGCAAGATTTGTTATTTCTTTTGAATTGAATAATTTGTAGAACTTCCAAACTCTAAAATTTAGAATACAAATTTTTATTATGAATTCTAAAATTTGAAAGGTATTTTATGGGTTTGACATTCTGAACTCTAAACTTGGGAATACAATTATGTTTTCCAAAAGGTATTTTGGAACCTAGAAAATACAATCCAAACTTTAAACTTCGGAATACAATGTTAAAAACCTATTTAAGAGAGATATAACACTCCAAATGACTAAAATAAAAGCCCAGATTTGAAACAAAATATGCCATAAGTAATAGCAATTTCTTTCTCCACCTTCAAATTTTTTTCTTGCACCTTTGTAAATCTCTCAATTCCAAAATTACGCAAAAAGTAAAAGATGCCAGATTTTTTTTTTTTAATTGTATAATTCGTAAACCTTCCAAACTCTAAAATTTGAAATACAAAATTTATTATGAATTCTAGATTTTTAAAGGTATTTTATGGGTTTGAAAATACATTCCAAACTCTATACTTTGAAATACAATTTCGTTTTCGAAAAGGTATTTTGGAACTCATAAAATACATTTCAAACTTTAAATTTTTTAATATAAAGCTAAAAACCTATTTAAGAGAGATATAACACTCCGAAAATTGATGATAGGAATAATAACAAATAAAAAAGGCCTAAAATAAAAGCCCAAGATTTGTAACAAAAGATTAAATAAGTAATAGCAATTTCTTTCTCCAACTATAAATTTATCTTGCACCTCCATAAATTTTTCAATTCCAAAATTACCCTTGAGTAAAAGATGCAAGATTTGCTTTTTCTTTTGAATTGTATAATTCGTATACCTTCCAAATTCTAAAATTTGAAATATATAATTGTATTATGAATTCGAGAATTTAAAAGGTATTTTATGGGTTTGAAAATATATTCCAAATTCTAAACTTTGAAATACAATTTCTTTTTCCAAAAAGTATTTTGTAATTCAGAAAATACATTTCAAATTTCAAATTTTGGAATACAAAGTTAAAAACCTATTTAAAAGAGATATAACACTCCTAAAATTGATGATGGGAATAACAACAAATAAAAAAAAGGCCTTAAATAAAAGCCCAAGATTTAGAACAAAATGTGTATAATGGCAATTTTTTTCTTCACGTCCAAATTTTTTTCTTGCACCTCCATAATCTTTCATTTCCAAAATTACCCTTGGGTATAAGGTGCAAGATTTGTTTTTTTTAATTGTATAATTAGTAGACCTTTCGAACTCTAAAATTTGGAATACAAAATTGTATTATGAATTTTAGAGTTCTAAAGGTATTTTATGGTCTTATTCCAAATTTGTAATGCATTTTCTAATCGAGAAAGTACAGTTGGAACTTTAAAATTCAAAAAATATATATTTATTGATGGTTTGATAGCGATCCAATAACGAGTGACCTAATAAGCCAAACAAACTCTTGTTATGATAAGCTCTAAATGACGTTAATACCATATTATAAAAAAAGTGTTATGAGAGTCATTTATAGTCTATCTACTGAGAGTTTGTTGGATTTATTATATCATCTACTATGAGAATGCTATCGGAACATCCATAAATATATGAATATTTTATAGTATATAAGTAGATTCAAATATGATATTATAAACTATTTTTTTAAGATTGGGTTATGATTAAATCTTGAACCCTAAACCCTAAATCATAAACCCTTCAAATATAATTTTTAACATAATATTTTTTTAATTATGAATTCTAAAGTTCCAAATTTTAAAATAAAAAAGAAAAAAAATATCAATAAAAAAGGGCAAGTTGTCATTTTACGTTTTCTAGACATATAAATTGCATAGGAATGTGAAAATAAAGGCCCATTAGGATGCAAGGATTTATCTGAGCAAGAAAAGTCGTGGGACCCAGACACGGACCCCATTCCTTTTTCTCCTTTGCCTTCCGTGACCTTGCTCTGATCCTCCTTGAATTGCAATTACAGTTTTGCACTGTCCAATGTAATTAAACCGTTGGCTCCACTTGCATGCAAAAATTTCCACTCACCCATTTAAACCAAATCCGTGACCCATGTGCCTTCTCCTCTGCTCCTCCAATTATAATTTGGATGCACTTCTTTCACCCATTCATGGAACATGCATTCAAATAACATGAAACAAAGCCACGGGTGGTCCCACTCAGAATAAAACAACAGAGGAATTGCTACCTGGAAAAGCATGAGAGAAACATGGGACATGCAAATAAAAGCCAAATCCTCGCTGCACCCAAAACCGCGTTGTCTCGCAACAGCAAAACAGAAAACAGAGAACCACCATGCATGCGTCTAACAAAAAGCAAAACTATGTGCAAAACGGGAATACAGCAGTTATGGAACAAAACAAAACCGGACCAACTGTTGCATCCAACAAACCAAAACCAAAATACAGTGAAAAAAAACAAAAACAAAAGCAGACCTTGTACAGCATTTTGTATGTATCTCCACTCATGCATATTTCGATTTTTTACAAGAGACAGAGCCTACTGGAAAAAACAGTGTGGTGTGGTGTGCGTGAGAGAGAAAAAGTGAATATGAGAGTGTGCATGTTACTTGAGGCATACATAGCAGAGTAGGGGTGTATGAAAAATCTGAAAAAGTTCTGTGGGGGTGCAATTAGTGAGCCTGGGGTAAATGAGTGAAAAGCTACTAAATGGGCTGCGGGCGTGTAAAAAGTGATCATGGAGTGGATTTTTTTTTATTTCATTTTGTTTTCCTTTTTATATTTTTTTTGTTTTATTATTATAATTTTTTTAGGACTGTTTCTTCCTGCACCTCCATAGGTTCTTCTGTCATCCCATACACAACTTGAAAATACATTTTTAACCTTCTTATGCCACCCCCATAGAGTAGCTTCCAGATTATGTAATCCGGACACGCATTTGAAAAAAAAACTTCTGGATTATATAATCCGTAAGCTAAAATAAAATTCCGAATTATATAATTTGGAAAATAATCATGCATCTAAAAAAAAGACTTTCGGATTATGTAATCTGAAAGCTAATTACGAATTTGAAAAAAGACTTTTAAATTACGTAATCTAAAATATTACAGAGGGATAATTTTGGAAATATGAAAATGTATGGAGGTGGGAGAAGAATATATGGAATTGCAGGAAGAAACAACCTTTTTATAGTGATAAAAGCTTGGACCCTTCATGAATGGGCTAGGCTCAAAACATGTATTTATTATTAAAAAAGAAATAAATAAAAGAATAAAAACAACTACCATTTTTTAATTCTTTAGAAATATTTGAAATTAAAAAATTTATCATTTCAAGATTTTTTATTTTTTATTTTATTTTATTTTTTAAAAAAAATAAATTTTATTTACTCTGACGAAATTGAGTGTCGACATCGGTCATTATAGTTTATCTCAATTATGTCTACCAATTTTTCATAATAAAACATTCTTCAAATTGTATTTGATGGTCAATCTTGCCTAACTCATTATTATTATCAAATATTCAGCTTTTTTTATTTCCTTCATTTCTCTCTAATTGATGGAACTTGAAGTCATTAACATTTTAAGCATTGTAACATTTTGCATAATCAATTAGTTTCATATTTAAGAACTTTAAATAATGCAAGTAGGTCCATTCTGTTGAAGATGGTTGTTGCATAAAATCTATTCGAAGTGATCATGGGGGAGAGTTTCAGAATGCTAGATTTGAGAGGTTCTGTGAGAAACATGGGATATCACATACCTTTTCAGCCCCTAGGACTCCCCAACAAAACGGTGTAGTTGAAAGG
>Ga0123341_1002171_pt1 | contig 15872 bp, 8 predicted proteins | sample Turbeapinknodule_FD_89959 | JGI IMG/M metagenome (GOLD analysis project Ga0123341, IMG submission 89959) | Root nodule microbial communities of legume samples collected from Mexico - Turtle bean Mexico pink nodule | ecosystem: Host-associated > Plants > Roots > Nodule | place: Mexico: Nepantla... | reverse complement strand
CTAAAAATACTTATTAATAATCAAAATCTTTTTAAATATCAACAATTTTTTAATCTATAAGATAGATCTAATTTTTATTTTATTTATTTTTTAATTTTTTTTATAAAAAGTTTTTAGGTTAGACATTATGCAGCTTGACATCTCATAGATTTAATTTAATTAATATAATATTTAATTATTTTTTATTTTTAAAATTAATTTTTTATAGTGTTATAAGTATAACAAATGATTAAATTTTTTGTATAATAATCATAACATTTTTTAAATGTTTCAATTTTATTTATTTTATTTTATCATTATGAAAATGTAGAAAGTGTAGAGATTAAATATAACATAGATACATTAATCATATGTATACTATTTTGTATATGAGTTAAAATATCTTAAATATTCTATTGTTTATATTTTTTTTTTTAGTGATTAAAAAAAAGTGATAAGGAAAAAGTAACATTAACCAACAACTAACAACAAACATGAACCTTTGATCCACTCCAAGATTTATTTTTTGTTTTGAAAAAGGAAAACTAGAAAGGGGAAATATTGTAGGTATAAAGACAAAGGCACTTAGAGATCCTATTGATGGTTGTAGAAAGTACTTTCAACTAAATACATAAAAAAGTGGACATGACACGTGGAAGGTCTCAGTCAATTCCAAGTATATTTTTGGGATGTTTGGTAGTTGGGTCCATATATAAACAGTAAAAAACTACTCACATTTCATCACTCTCACTAGTTACTATTATTTTACTTGTTTACCACATGAGATCTTCATCAAAATTTGTTCTATAATATCAAATATGTTTTTACTTCGTAGTTTTTTTTTTAATTAATTTATTAACAACAATGAATAAAGAAACACTAAGAATATTTCAACTCTTTTATATGTTTTAGAATTAATCATGAAAGATGACACCATAAAAAAAAAATTCTTTTTGGCTTGGTTTACGATTCTTGTATCAACACAATAGTAGAAACAACAATATTGAATATTGATAGGAAATGAGTAAAGGGTTAGACTTAGGCCACAGAAATCATATCTAGTAGATGTTTATGTTTGTAATTTTTTCTAACGGATCGATCAACTCAAGGGTTGTTTACGGTCTACAAGGTTGGATAAGAATATTGATCTGAGTTTAAGTATTTTGCTCATTATGTTCGGTATTAATGATGGAAGGTCCTTATTATTTTTTCTCCTGCAATTTTTCTTTTTGCTAGTGTAAGAGTTCTTATCAGGATTCTCTGATTTTGTTTGTACGCTTTTACGTAATAGTTTTTGTATAAAGGTTGGGATATTCCTGAAATACCTCAGTTTATTTTATTTTTTTCTCCACTAATAAAGAAAAATAACTATAAAAGAATCATTTTGAAATTAACAGGGTAAAAGGTTTACATATACCATTCTCTCTTTTTTTATTGATAGAAAAATAAATTAATGAAATATTTAAAAGATAACTCTTATAAAAAAAATTTATGTACATATATCTTGTAGTCTCTTGATTATTCATTTACATTGTTTCTAATAAAGTTGTTGAAGCTAATTATATAGTGGCCCATGGAAGTCTTGAAGTGTTAGTGAGTTGGTATTTTGTGAGATTGTGCTTGAAAGTTGTTTCTTTGTCTAAATACCTAGACAATATAGACTTTTGCACTCAAACTTTATATCTTCTTACTCTTTCAGCTTTTCATTTTCAAACATTAGCTGCTTTCAACTTCAACTTGGCCTAGCTTAGTTGTCGTTTACTTTTAATCTTCAATTTGGTCTTTCTTTTTTCTTATGTATGAGAACAATTAGGTTTAATTTTAAAACATCATGCAAAATAACTGAATATTTTATATCATCATTAGACTAACCCTAATGAGTTATTTTAGGTTTGAGTCTACGAGAATATATTCCTTTATCGTAAGTTCATATTTTTTTTTCCTATTCATTTAGCTTTCATATACCCAATGTGATATTTTTATTTCTCCTTTTTCATTTTTCAACAACAAAATAAATATTTATGAAACAGATTTAGAACATATTTTGTTCACATCAACCAGATATAAGAATATTTCATTGTATATAATAAACGGGTACAAATCTCACCCTATGAACTGGTTTTATGGGATTGAATTAAGCTTAAAATTCACTTCATAATATGGTATCAGAGTCATTTCGAGTTTATCCTAACATTATCGGATCACTCATAATATGTTATCTCACGCACGAACAGTCACTGTTAAATAAAAAATAATTAAATTAGATATTATTTTATAGATAAAAAAATTACATATAGAGATACTTTTCACTTTGAGGGAAATTATAATTCTCAATTCCACTGGGAAAATGTTTAACAACCAAAATACTAATATAAATTAAGATTTTCTATAACAAACTTTAACTTAAAATTAATTTGGTTCAAGTTTAAATTAAATGAATGAATTATCCCCATAGTCATACCTTACCATACTTGTTTTTTAAATTTAATTGAAAAAGTCAGACAAAAAAACAGAAAATGATGAAAAAAAAAATTACAATGGGTTTTATGAAACTGAATTTTATCTCAAATTTAGTTTTTAGTTGAGTCAATTTTTACGTAATTATATATATACTTTTAAGAACTGACTCCATGAAAGTACTTAAATTAACTAGCTTGCCATTTCTTACTGGTTTTATTAAACTCTACCCTGCAACAAATATTGAGATATATTATTACTTTTCCAATGAATTTGTGACAATTATATACTTTTATTCCTTTAGTTTGAAAAAGAAAAGAAAAATGTGAACTAGTTAGAATTAATTTTCACACATAAAACACGAGGATAGTAATTTTGTTCTCAAATTACCATAAACATTTACTAGATACTGTGAAAGGAGAAAATATCTTTGCTGCAAAGAGAGATCACCCTGTATATCCTTTAACATTTTCCATATTTGAATGGTTCTGAATTGCAAAATGGAATATACCTTTCCTACTCAATTCTTGCATCAAAAGTAAACTTCCTAGTCATGTAAAATGTTCATCAAAAACTCCACTATTCCACCAACTTCATCATCACACTAAGTTGTCAAAGGAACCATCTAAATCTGCACCTATTCTTTTGGAGAATCTTTAAATTATATCAGCTTATTATAATAATATTCTCTGTTTTATATTTAAACAGAAAACAAAACATAAGTATCTTAGCTCATGGTTCTTTCCTTCCATGAACACCCTTTTCAAGCGTGCACACAAAAGCCTTTGATGGTTTCCTCAGGCTATTAGATTGTTTATACATAAGATCTGTTCCCTTTTCAACAAAGAAATCATAACTGCAGGAGCTGTATATCCAGTCAAATGACTCATATATGCCTGTAGCTTTATACATAAACAAAAAGTATTTTTGCCTTCTTAATAAAAAAAAATGTCTGCGTTAATTGGAAACAGCTCGAAAGGCAAATTAATTTCAGTGTACTGGTAGGATTCGCACGATCGACGTTCTTACTCGGTATTCGGTCCAAACCGACCGACTCAACCAAAATCATTACGTCTAAATAGGATTAACAAGACTAATTAGCAATCATGCACTAGGTAATGTACTCCTAAGTAGGATCCAACTTCCTAATCTAGCCCAATAACAAAGGGTCCAGGGTGATTATATAAATAGGCACAAATTTCAAGAATTAGGTACGTCATCATCTAATACTAATAGCACCGAGTGTCAAATACCGAATTCTCACTTAAGCGTCGGATTACCTTTTGCAAGTACCATTTGAGTCCGAAGCTAATGAAGAGGAGAAGTCGAAGAGAGAGTGTGAGAGTTCAACCGAAAAGAGAGAGTGAGGTACAGACCGATCAAAGAGTAGTTTGAATCGTTCTTTTTATTCTTTGATTCTGTTTTATAACAAGTGCAATACAATTCAGATTCACGTGGTATAAAATAATTATATGACAGTATATTTGGAGAAAAGCGTGTGCATGTGTTTGTATATTAATTAGTAGTTTCCACAAAAATGATTGATCCAACAAATATCTCACGTGTATTGAGACTCAGTTTAATCTGAGTCTTGTGCTTAAATTTTCTGTTTAACTCTTTTTTGCTTGTGCTGAACATAACACATGATTCTTGAACATTTTCTGTAAAATAAATTTGAGAGAGAATTGATTCCAAATATGAAACAAAACACACCCCACATTGGCATTAGTATCTGTCGGGCTGGTCCCTCAAAGATTCATGTTTTTCTCTGCAGTCCAGCTTTGAGGCAATGAGACTTGTTGGCTGCCCCTATTTTCCATTGAAAGAAGGTTTGATTGGATGTTTCATATATGTTACACGGTCAACTTATGAGTGTGTTAGAGACTTAGTAGTATGAATTTTCATATGGGTAATTACTACTTATGCAACAGGTTATAATGAGAAAGATTTTAGGCCATTGTTGGTGGACATCATCACGTTTCAGTCTGACAAAGGGTTCTAGGTAGATCAACCCTGGGTCCTTGTGATCCTTTGATCAAGCCTAGTCCTTTCCCTCCTCCTGTACAAAACCAATAACATTCAATCCCTTTGCGATAGCATGATGCCATCTTCTATGTAATACCACAAATTTTAATCTCCTTCTTTAACCTCCACTTTCATTCTAATGTTGACCATCTTCTCCACGTACTAAGTCTTTCTGCTGCCATGCTTGGTTCTACATATATATGCAAGGAATCAGCTACATGGAGTCTTAGTTAACGATCAATGATGCTATGATAAGGACGTGTTGAATCAGTTAATGATGTTTGGGCAGCGATTTGGATTGCTGTAGTAACTGGAATTTGAAAATACAGGAATAATGTAATTTTTAGGGGGTGTGGTTGATGTTTTAGAATTGTTCACCTAATTTAGTTAAAGGTTTGATTTTGGATTATTTTCAAGTCACACACAACTTGTTTCTGTTATTCTGACTGATTTGTTATTCTGACTTGTATGAGATTGGTTAGTTGATGTATTACTTTGTTGGTTAATACTTTAGATGTTTTTTGAGAATTGGTAGGTGTGTTATTAGTTGTATGTTGGAGGTTATATGTTTAGGAAGACTTAGGGTTATTTTCCTGTATAAGAATTAGACCATCCTAATGAATTTACATTTATTTTATTTTTCTGGGTGATAAAAAAATATATACACATATAATATCAACAAATATATCTTTCTTTTCTGAACAACAAAATGTTAATCAGATCAACAATAAACTAATTTAAACCTCCTTCACCAGAGAGGTGCAAAAGTTCCATTATTTCTGTGCATGTATCCAAAAGGTGATTGCATGTTAATTACATCAGTAATTAATTGTTCCTGATTATGCTCTTTTTTTCATGTGTATATACAAAAACAAAAAAACAGAAACCGAAAGGTTAAAACTGTGCATGATCTTAAGAGCATGATAAAATTTCATAAAATAGGGTTTGTGGGATAAAATAATTGGAGCATTTTTCTGAGTCAACTCCAAAACAGCTAGGGATCTTGCTTTAGGTTAAAGGAGATGATATATTATTAAGAAAAACATGCACATGTAAACAATAGTTAAGGTTACAATCAATGAATTCTATTTTTGTTATTCTCAACCATGAACTAAAATACACTTTTGGAACGCAGTGGTTCTATATATAAACTCTTCTGAGCAGCCACTAATTATATTATAATGGCACACTAATGAAAAGGCTATGCATCCATCTCTAGACGGTTTAAAAGGAAAAAGAAACCCTTAATTTTCTCAGGTCATTTGATGTAGCCATGTGTGTCAGAGATATCCCTTTGCAGCATTTGGGGTTTATTTAATTGTCACTAGTTTTAGGCATATATAATATTAGCATGATTCACTTGATCCATTGCACAGGAACTTAGAACAATAATAATCACCATGAAAAGAACCTAACTATAGCCTTTACAAGTACTTAATGTGCTATTAGCTAACTCCTATTCGTAGGTTTGTTTTATCGTTTAATAACGTTTTTTAAAAATATCTCTTTGCATATTAATTCTTAATCAGAGAGTCAGCTCCCACTATTATGCTACATTAATTGTAATATTATTACTGAACTCTAAGAGCGTCTTTCAACACACATCAAGATCTTTATGAACACTTTTCTTATATCCATTATTTATGGAATAATATTCATATGAAATTTGTAGTGGCCGATTCTAAATCACAATGAGTTATGTTTAGGGTAAATGATATGTGTGTGTTTGGCTTAGTAAAAAGTCTACATTATATTTTTTATAGAAGAACTAATCAAGTAAAAAGAGAACTTTTTATGTTGATTGTTAGTTTATTTCTAAGAATAATAAAATGAGAAGAACTCTCTCTTTGCATATTTGATAGCTTAACACGGGAGTAATGGAGGATGTAATACTCTCATAGCAACCTTCAAACAATATTGATTATTAAAGAAAAAATATTGTTTTTTTGCCACCAATTCATCATAAGTTTAAAGAAAATGAATATTACAAAATATAACATGTAATAAAAAGGAGAGCATAAAAAATGTTGAGTTAGAAGTAGTGGAAGAAGTAGTTGTACCAAAAGATCATATGATATGTGAATTGCAAGAAAATGGGTGAAAAAAAGTCTAATAGGCAAGAGAGAGAGAACGTATTTTTGATGGAGGGAAGACATATGTATGGTATATCTCTAAGAACCCTAGAAAGTATCAATTTTAGGAGCAGGTCATAAATGATATTAGGAAGAAACTGACTAAGTGGAAGGGAAGACCCCTATCCTTTGTTAGAATAGTGTGTCTTATAAACTCAATGTTGTCAACTATGTCTTCGTTCTATCTATTTGTGTTTAAAATATTTGGGTTGGTCAGTAGAGAAATTGTAAAATTACAAAGAAAATTCTTATGAGGCTAGGGACTTGAGGAAAATAAAATAGTTTGGATTAAGTGAAAGAATCTATGTAAAACTAAGGCTTGGGGGGTTTGGAATTAAGGATATTGATACTTTTAATATAGCACTCTTAGCAAAATGTAAGTGGAGACCCAGGACAGACTGACAGGGTATGTGGAGAAAGGTAATAGAATCTAAGTATGGTTCATGGAGGAGTCTAGAAGAAAATGGAAGTACAAGAGGGGAGTCGGTGTAGTAGACAGATTTAAGGAAAGTATGCGGAAAAAACATCAATCGTAATTGGTTTAAAACAACGTAAGAATGGGAATATGCTTAAATTATGGGAAAACAGTTGTATTACACAGATACCACTTAAGGACAAATTTTCTAGGCTATATGATGTCTCACATGGTAAGGAAAAAACAACTGTTAATCTAGGTAACTGGCAAGAACAAAATTAGGAGTGGAAATTTGAGTGGAGCCGAAACAGATTTGAAAGGGAAAAGGAACAAAAACTACAACTAATGGATATTATAAAGGGGTAATCTTTAAGAACATAGAAGATGATATATGGGTGTGGAAGGGAGGAGAACAAGAATGGTATAATGTAAAGTCAACGTATGGTTGTCTGAACCAATCTGCATCTGATAACTACAACTGCTACCCTATTTTATGGAACACAAATTTGTCCCCAGGCTAAACATGTGGCATGGAGACTACTAAAGGGTAGAGTACCAACATAGGTTAATTTGGTACGTAGGGGGTAGAGTCACCTGGTACTCTTTGCGAATTTTGTCATTAAGTAGAGGAAACAATCTCACACATGCTCTTAGTATGTATGGTGTCTTATTCTATCTGGTGCATGTGTGACAATTGAGTTGGAATCCAATCAGTTCATCATAATAACCTAATGAAACATTTTCTAAATCTTAATCTAATGGAATTGAATGATAAACATAAAATTTGGAATAGCGCATGGGTAGCTATTGTGTGCATTATTCGGAACCACATAAACAGGATAATATTTAAGCAAGGAAAAGTATATGATCTAGAAGTTTTTGTATGGCACAACTGAATGCCTAAGTTTGGCTATCAAATAAAATACCTATAGCTAAGTTTTCATATTCGAATTGGGTAATGTATCCAAAGGAATGCATGAAAACTCTATGATTAGATGGAAGACAAGGATATATGATGGCTTGATTACATTAATGGTCAACATAAGAGTTTATCAAATCTGTGTAATACTAATACCTCCCAAAGTATATTGGGATTGTTTACTTGTTTAGGCAGGAGAAAGAGGTTAAGTTATGTTTGGTTTGGTTGATTGGATGTTAGTTGAGTGAGGTGGACAACAACAAGATGAATAAGAACTTGTAGTTTCACGAAATTGGTGGTTGAACACTTGGCCAAAGCAACATGAATCATCACAATCGTCCTAGTTCAAGTAGTAAAGATTTAGGTCAAGACATTTATTCAAGATGCTACATAAGAAGGGAAGACTAAAGGCACAACCCTAGATTGTGGGGATACATAAACCTATAAGGATGACAAGGATTCAAAAACCTCTAATGTGGGCAACTAGGTATGGAATTTATTTCTAGTTGAATTAATATTGTAGGAGACATTGTCTCAATTATCTAATAGTTAGCTCGATGTTATTGAGTGTAAGAGACTAGAATTTGTAAAACTGTAATATCTTTTGTATACACATTAGAACATATTTATGAAGAGTTTCTTTTGATTTTATTCTTTAGTTGATTAAAAAAATGTAAATAATGTAAGTTAACTTTTTCCAACTATGCTTTTACAACTTAATTACATTGGTCCATGAGTGAATAGCATGTTCTTGGACCTTTTGCTCCATTTCCATCACTGAGTATTGGTTTCTGATTTTTCTCTCTATCAGCCTATGCACGTTGCTCCTTTAAAAAGGAGCAATTACAGAGAAATGGCCATTGGAGTGATTTGCAGGGTAAAATTTGTGACAAAAATGAGTCGGAGAAATTAATTAATTAATTAATTATATATATATATATAAGTTATAAATATGCAAGTGAGTAAAAAGAAGATTGAAAAAGTGCATTTTTTTCATCTGCCAATTATTGATGTTTGGATTATATGTATGAAGTGAATGTGACTTGCACTAGCGATATGACAAACAAGTGAAGAGCTAGGTAGCAAACCATATATTATAATAATTAGCTTGTGATTAGCTTCAACTAAAATCCAACATCATAAAAGGAAACACCACTGCAACTAAGAATCCTCAAAAGAAGGAAACCTTATAAAACATTTTTCTTTTACATGTATATGTGTATACAACACTGTCTCATGAATACCACATCCTATTGGGAATACAATGATGCACATCCCAGCAAATTTGACTTTGTTAAAGCACTTTCCACAAAGGGCACTTGAGAGAATCACAAATCTTAAACATTTAAATTTCCAAATTAAAGTTATCAGAGATGATTGGTTAATCAGAAATATTAATGGGTATCTGTGTCTGTCTTTGTCTCACTTTCCAACCCTAAACATTCTTTTTTATTTAATTAATCTGCTTCTTTCTAATTAGGGCGATTAAGGAGTTATATGCAGTGCCACTATATGACAAAGGAATCTCAGTGGGAGCCATACATTTCAACTCTGATTAGACCCTCTTTTCTTCAAATCTTTCTACATTTCTTCCAATGTTTTCTAAATATTTAATTGCACTCACTTAATCTTTATATTTATTTATAATATTGGAGGTCTCATCAATGGGAATGGGTGCTTTTTTTATCAACAAAAGGAATATTAATGAAGGAATACTTAACATATTTCAACTCATATATATCCTTGTAACAATCATCATCAGTTATCTTCTTCTTAAAAGAAAACTATCTTCCTCTTCCAGAATATCGTCAATATAAAATTGTTAAGAATTCGATATCAATAACAATTTATATACATGTTTCTTTTTTAACTCATTGTAGTGTATTCCAGAATATCTTCAATATAAATTGTGCAGAATTCGATATCAATAACAATTTATATATATTTTTCTTTTTTAACTTATCGAATCAATAACAATTTATATACATTTTTCTTTTTTAACTCATTGAAGTGTATTTAAAAAAAAAACTGTGACAATGCATTGAGTTTTAAAATAGACAATAGACAATACTTTAAATTTCGGATTCGAATTCGAATAAGTGGTTGACTCTAACAATAAAATAACGGTTGGCATGAAGTCAGAACCAATTGGATTTGGCTGACTAGACACCATGTTTTAGTGAATGGCCTTAATAATGGTGTCCCCTTTAAAATCTTTATTTAAAGAGATCAGTTCGAAAGTTTTGCAATCTTGTGTAATTACTTTCAATCAGTTTCTACAACATTTTGTCTTTTCTTATTTTCTTTAGTTAGTTCCTACAACAATAACTTTTTACTAAAATATGGATATATAAGAAAATTCAAAAGTAATATTTTTCTAATAATAATTACTAAAATACAATGATTACATATGGTGATAGTTTTCATGATTAAATAGAAGCTTATTTACTTATATTTATCCAATCTCATCAAAATTAGAAGTTTATATTTAAGATCAAAATTAGATATGAAATCATGTCTTGTTGCATTCAACCAATCCTTCCAGATTTTCTTGCTTATTTTCCTTCACAGGAATAAAGTATAAATTGATATGATTTAGGAAATTACGTGGTTGGTTCATTGCTGAGAAAAAAAAAAAAAAAAAACGTGGTTGGTTCATAATTTAATGTGAAGTTGAATGCAAAATTTCATTTTACAAGAAAAATATTTGAAATTATGTGCAATAATTGCTTTTTTTGAAGAAAGTAATTAGGTGCACGTATTAAGAGTTTCAGAACTCATAGCCAATTAATTAGTTAAGGAAAAAGTACAATTATTGAATTTTTGTGGTATCCAACTGGAAGAATAATGAACAAGGTTGAAACTAAGGTCCTCAATAATAATAATAATAATAATAATAATAATGGCTAATTAGCTAGTAATATTTGGATTATTAAAAAATACTCGTTTATTTTTTTTTTTTTAATACATACACCTTCTACATGGGACAATTTTTTAAATTAAAGTAATTAATAAAAATGTAAACAACGGTAAGAATGCTAATGTTCTGCTTTAATTAAATACACAATACCAATAAAAAAATTAAGTATAGATTGGTGATTAATGATTGATGTATCTTTATATCATTGGTTTATTTTTTTTTTTAAGAAAATAATAATAAAAATGATAGTGGGAATTTATATCATATCTCAGAATTAGAAAAAAGTAAGAAGAAATTGAAGAAATCGATGACCCAAAAATATGATCTAAAGAAAGTTGACACGTGTTAGGACCATTTATTGGGCCACTCCTTTAAACTTGGATATGGCCCGTTGAGCAATTTTGTAACATTTTTTCTATTTTCTTTTGCTTAATTTTGTAATATACTTAGGGTCCACTTTGCAACCTTTGCTTGCAGATAGGTCCTTAATCAAGTTTATTAATGTGGTATACAAAAAGGAAACTTAACTACACTTTTTTTTAGATATTTTTTAAAAAAAATTAATTAAATTAATTAGATTTTGTAGGTATTGCAAATATAGAATTTTAGCTTTTTATATTTTAATTATAAGAATTAAGATTACTATATTTTTCAATTGTGCGGTTTTAATTTATTTTTGACACTACTATAGCTATATGATTGCTATATTAAAATACATCAATTTACATAATTAAATATTATAAGACTAAAAATCATACATTTATCACATCTAAAAAGTGTAATGGATATAATTGAAATTCAAAATACTAAATCAGACAAGGTTAAGGACACCAAATATTTCTTTATTTTATTATTTTTACTTATCCTTGTCTCGTATTAATTAATTGAACTGCTTTTTAAGTATTTTCTACACTATTCTAACAAATTTTATTCAGTGATATATATAGCATAAAGATTCTAATCACATTTCCTTATATTCATCACATATATTTATAGTATAATAAGATTCTTTTATGATTATTAATCTCATATAATCCTCAATAAAATGTTTATTTTCTGATAAGTACTGAATAAAGAGTGAAGAAGAATGAAACATAAAATGTTGATTATATGATTTCATTCTATAAGAAGTCTTGGTTGGTTAATGCAAATTTATCAAAAATGAGACACCAAATTTTGATATAGGGAAATGTGATTCAACAGAAATGAAATTTGTAGTGCCTTTTGTTGGGCTTCCATGCGGAAGTTCGAATGGGCTACTTCTTCCTGCACCTCCATACCTTCTTGTGTCACCCCATAAATTTTTTATATTCCAAAAATACCCTTATTAATATTCTGGATTACATAATCAGAAAGTTTTTTCTAAATATGAGACTGCCTTCTAGATTATATAATCTAGAATATATCCGGATTACATAATTCATAAACTTATTATTTAAAATCCAAGAGAATGGCAAAAAAGGATAAAACAGTATTTTTATATTTAATATGGGGTAGCATAAAAAAGTATGGAGATGTAGGAAGAAAAAGTCGTTCGAATGACACGGGTCATAAATGTTAGGCCACAAGCCCATTATGATTGGGCTAAGCTGAATCAAATTGCGGACCCAATTTAACTGTGATCTTACAATCCAAATTCACTTAGGCAAATTCTCCTGCAGCATATCAATTTCAAATTGTATCCAATTTGCAATTAAAATAACAAAAATTTCCTGTAAAATAATGAAAATGACCTTAAATAAAAGAATGGTGTAAATAACAAAATACTTTTGAAACTCCTTTTCCTGAGTACATTTTCAGATTTGGATTTCTGTAACACATTTATGAGTTCTGAATTTGGATTTCTAAAACACATTTCTGGGTTCTGAAATTTCTTTTCTGGAATGCATTTTTCAGATTTTGTGTTTCGGATTTTCTTTTCCAGCACACATTCTGAGTTCCAAAAATTCTTTTCGTGAATACATTTTTAGATTTTGTGTTTCCAAATCTTTTTCCATAATGTATTTTTGTATTTCGGATTTTCTTTTCCAAAACGAGATTTTGATTTTGAATTTTGGATTTTCAAATTTAAAATGGAGGGTAATTTTGAAAAATTTAAAAGATGATAAGGTACATATTGAAATTGATATGGATATGGTGCAGGAAGAATTCACCATTCACTGAACTATGAGGGATAAATTGCATTCATGGTAGATTTCACTTAAACAAATCATTGGCTTTTGCTTCTTGCAACGCATCAATTCTAACATACACTCTATCACTTATGTAAAATGATAAAAATGTTAATAGGAGTGAGAGGTACAAGTTATAATGTATTCTAGATTTGGTATCATGGAATAGAAATTCATATTTGTGTTTCTAGAACACTTTTTCTTATTGGGCTTTCTGAAATAACTTTATGGAATACTCTTTCGTTTTTAGATTTTGTTTATGTTTTTGGATTTTGTTTTCTGAAAAAAAAAACTGAAATGTATTATTTCTATTGCGAATTTGTCTTTCTAAAATGAGGTTTTTATTTTTCCATTCAATTCCAAAAATTTATTTCTAGAACACAAAATAATATATTCAGGATTTTCTTTTCTATAATATATTTCTCAATTTCATATTTACAGTTTCAGAATGAACTGTGTAAGACTAATTCTGAAAATTCAGAAATTGATAGGATACAAATTAGAATTGATTGGGTGTAGAAAGCAAAAGCCTAAATCATTTTGTAAAGATAGTTCATAAACATAACCAAGACATAACATGACATGTTTTTTTTTATTAGGGTTTACTTACTTACCAAGACATAAGATGCATGTTTTTTGGTTCTCAACTAATTGAAAATAAACTAAGACAAATGAATAAATGATGATGAAAAGAAAATCATAATTGACCCTAAACTTATGGAAAAAAAAAGTTCTTATTTGTATGAAATTAACATATCTAGTGAAAAGGATTGAAGTATATTAGTAATTTAACCTCATTATGATAAAAACATGAAATAGAAACCAATTTTAGATAAAAAAAAATAATTAGTTGCTAAAGTAACTAAATTAGAAACCATTTTAGAAACTAAAAAACAAATTGGTTCCTAAATTAATTTATATTATTGTTAAATAGTTTCTAAATTAGTATCTAATTAGTAACCAAGGTTTTAACTACCAATTCTTTAGTTTCTAAATTTGGTAGCAAAACCATTGGTTGCTAATTAGATACCAGTTTATAAATCATTTAACAATAATAGAAACTAATTTAGAAACCAAAAATTTTTTAGTCTTTAAAATGGTCTTTAATTTAGTCACTATAGCAACTAATTATTTTTTGACACTAAAAATTAGTTTCTATTTCATGATTTTATTGTAGTGCCTAAGTATAATGTTGGAGATTCGACATCGACTAGAGATTAGAACAATTCATTGTATATAAGTGGGTGCAAACCTCACTTCATAAGCCGATTTTATGAAGATGAATTAGGTTTACAGTTCACTTCTTAATATGGTATCAAAGTCATTTTCGAATCTATCCTAACGAATATTTGTTGGGCTTATCAGGTCACCCGCTATCGAGTTATTATCAGACCTCCTATCATACATGAAGGGGTGTGTTGGAGATCACATCGACTAGAGATCGAGATAATTAATTGAAACTTAAATTCAGTTCTTAATATATAATTTTCATATGGATGGTAGAGAAATTGAGTTTGCAAAATAAAGTATGATGCAGGAACTCCATCATAGAATAGCAACATGTAGTAATTAAAGTATTGTGATGCAATTTATATGGTACTATAAGTGGACATTGTGAGATTAAAAAGTGATGGTTAACGTATAACACACGACATGGTGGTTAATTATGGTTAAAACTGGTGGCACGTAACACGACAGATGCTATTGAGGTTGGCATCATGAATGAATGCATATTAAACTGCAATTGCATGCGTCACTTAAACAATAACACTTTGATTATTTTATTTTGTGAGTAACGTGGGTCATTTACATTCGCAATTTTGTTTTTAATATGTGGTCGCAAATCACTGCAAGCTTTTTAGGATGAATCTGTGACACCAATTTTTTATCTCCCGAGACAAAGGGTTTTGTTGAATTAAGAACTTGGCAAGAAACAAGTGTCACATTGTGTGTTGTCTGAAACTGTGGTATCCACTGGTGCAAGCACACGTCTCCTACCCTAACAAATAGGAAGAAAAAGAGTAAAGAATGGAATATTTATTTGATTTGTAGGATCTGTACTTTGAAAAAGTGCATCTTTTCTGTCCTACAAATGCCTACTAGGACTGCCTCTACTATCAGATTCATATCCTCTTTTCTTTATACATTTTTTATTTATACATATTTTACTCTAAAGTATAACATGCCTTAAGAACTATTAGAATAAGGATCAAATTAATTTATAGTATATAATTAATTATAAATTTTATTTTATAAGTTGTTCGAGATCTAGGTCGACTAGATATAAAAATATTTTATTGTATATAAGTGGGTGTAAACCTCACCTCTTAAACCGGTTTTATGGGTTAAGTTAGGCTTAAAGTCCACTTTATAATTTGGTATCATAATCATTTAAAGTTTATCTTACCAAGTGTTTGTTTGGCCTATCGTGTCACCCACGCACGAGCTGTCATTTTCGACGTGAGAGAACCTCATCCCATGAGTCGATTTTATGGAGTTGGGTTAGGCTCAGAGTTCACTTAATATAAGTTTATCTTATATAATGGTTAAATATATTTTTTATTATGTGATATCATGTAAAATTAATTTTTGTTTTTAATTTAAATTTTAGATTTTTTTAAATATTTGTATTAGGAAAACTATTGAAAAGAAGTATGTTAGTTTTGTTTATTTGTTCAACAAATTTATAATATGAACTATAATATTAAAATATTTGAATGAATTTGTAATATGAACTATAATGTTAAAATATTTTATGTTGATTTATTGTGGACTTAGATGTTATAATACTTTAATATTGTTTATGTTGAATATTTGTTTGTTATTTAAGAAAAAATTCTTATAAGTACTCATT